>Ga0209208_10012625_pt1 | contig 10663 bp, 13 predicted proteins | sample S1TSphfallax_3_FD_187694 | JGI IMG/M metagenome (GOLD analysis project Ga0209208, IMG submission 187694) | Host-associated microbial communities from peat moss isolated from Minnesota, USA - S1T2_Fd - Sphagnum fallax MG (SPAdes) (version 2) | ecosystem: Host-associated > Plants > Peat moss >... | reverse complement strand
CCAGCGACTGCGCCAGCCCCTCCAGCGGCCACCCCTGTGGCAACAGCGACCGCGTCAGCGCCAACAGCGACCGCGTCAGCGCCAACGTCGGCCACGTCAGTGCCAACGTCAGCGCCAACGTCAGCGTCACCGCAACCGTCGGCCGCTGTGCCTGCCGGGGGGTCGACGTCCCCCTGATGCCTTGACAATTGTTGCCCCGGCAACTAACCTTGCACTCATGCGTGCTTTGCTCGAACTCGAAGATGCCAGCGTGACTCGAGCACCGGCGGCGCCGGTGGTTCTGGCGCCGCTCATCATGCAGGTGCGGCTCGCCATCATCCGCGGTTTGGACGACGAGTTCTTGGGCGACCCGGAGGTTGCGCCGCTCGAGATCACTACCGCGCAGTTCGCCATACTCAAGAACGTCTTGCGGGGCAGCGCGAGATCGGCCTGCGATCTGTGCAAAGCGATGGAGTACGACCGCGGGGCCATGAGCCGGATGATCGATCGGCTCGAAGCCAAGCAGTTGCTGCGCCGGGTGCCGTTGGCGCACACGCGCCGAACGGTGGCTCTCGAGGTGACGGAGGCGGGTCGTGCGGCCTTTCCGAAGATGGAGGCGTGTCTCGACCGGGTGGTCGCGCGGCTGCTGGCGGGCGTCTCGACGGATCAGGTGCGCCAAGCGGAAGCGGTGCTGAAGCGAATGCTGGCAAACGCTTGATAATGTGTAGTATCGATTGCCCAGGCATCAGTTGTGTGGGCATCGGAGAAGCGAATGACGATGCAACGATTGGAATCCTATGCCGCTCGGATCGCCGCGCGAATTCAGCACGTCGGCGCCGAGGTCGACCCGGAGCTGCTGCAACTGCCGGGCGGCAGCGTCATCGCTACGCTGCTGTGGCTGTACACCAAGGGCGCCGACTGCTGGCGCAAGCACTAAACTCACTCCGCTAGAGCCGCGGCTAGGTAATTGTGACCGGTTGATACGGCGATTGTCCTGCGTGGTGTTCGCCGGCTCCTGTTACGGTCATCACCCCTGTGTTTCGGTACTAATAGATCCCGAGCGCGGTCCCTGCCGCCAGCGTGGCGCCCAATTCCTCGCACTGCTGCAGATCGGCTGCTGCGATCCGTTTGGCCGCGAGAATTCTTTCCGGCGTCTGCGCCTGGGTGCAGACGATGAGGGGTTCCGCGATCTCCTTCAAACGCCAACCCGTGGCTATCCGGGCAATTTGCCGCGCCGCGTTGCTGCCGTCGCTGCCGGCGCAGATGAGTGCCGCATACGGCCTGCCGTTGACGCGGTCGAGCGCGCCGTAATAGGTCCGGTCAAAAAAATCCTTCATGAGCCCGGACATCGAAGCGAGGTTCTCCGGCGTCGCAAACAGGTAGGCGTTCGCCTCGAGCACGTCGGCCACGCCCGCGGTGGCCGCGGGCATGAGGGACACGCGCATCGCCGGCTCGGCCCGGGCTCCGCGCGCCGCGGCCTCGGCCATCTGCAGCGCACCACCGGTCATCGAGTGGTAGACGATCAGTACGGTCTTCATCGGCAGCACTCCGTGGGGGATATCCTACGCTCCACCTGGCGGAGCGCCGACTGCATGGGTACAGGGTGGGGCGCACACTAATTTCAAGGTTCGGTCGTCTTACATTTACGCATACGGGTGACACATGCTTCATTATGCAGTCGTATTCTTCATCATCGCGCTGATCGCGGCGTTTTTCGGCTTCGGTGGCATCGCGGTCGGCGCCGCGAGCATTGCCAAGATTCTATTCGTGGTATTTTTAATCGGTGCGGTGGTCAGTTTCCTGATGAGTATGGGTCGACGCGTCTGACGCGTCGCTGCTAGCTGTTATTTTAAAACCGGAGAAATCAATGGATTCGCCTGCAGACAACACCTTGGGTAATGCGAAGGACTACGCCAAAGGTCAGATCAATAACTTCATTGAAAACGTTGAAGACCTGACACATGCCCTCAGGGACGTGGACACCCCCGAGATCGCGCGCGTCAAGGCAAAAGTGAAAATTGCGCTCGCGGCCGCGAAGAGCGCTCTGAGCGATGGTGCCGCCCAGGTGAAGAATCAGGCGCGCCAGGCTGGCCGGACCACGGATACCTACGTGCGCGACAATCCGTGGCAGGTGGTCGGTATCGCCGCGCTGATCGGCGTGGCCATCGGCATCATTGCGACGCGTCGCTCAGACTGAGCGAGACGCCGGAACGGGCGCCGCACCGTGCGCGGCGCGGCGATTGGGTGGTCACGCTCTGCGCCACCCGGTCGCCCCGCCGGGCCGATCCTCGATCAGCACCCCGGCCACGGCGAGTTCAACGCGCCGCGGTGCGTAGTTCCAACATCGCGGCGATGTCTGCATCCGATAACCCCGCGGTGCCCGATCTCGCAGAACGCTGCAGGTAGAGCGCCGGCTGCTGTTGCAAGATGCCGAGTACCTGGCCCATGGAGCGCAGCGTGGTTGCCAGCGGCGCAATCTCTAGCGCTCGGCGCTGCGCCTTGGCGGTATTCAATTCGCGGGCCACACCTTGCATGACCGCGAAGGCGCCGGGCGTATTAAAGTCATCGTCCATCGCCGCCACGAACTCCGCCCACGGTTCGGTGAGCGGTGAACCGCCCTCTCGGGGAGTCTCGTCGAGCGCCCGGTATAGGCCGAGCAAGGTTTCGTCCGCCTGTGCGAGTTGCGCCGCGGAGTAATTGATCGGCCCCATGTAATGGCTGCCGAGTAGAAAAAAGCGCAGCACCTCCGCATCGCGCAAGGTTTTCAAGACCTCACGTACGGTGAAGAAATTGCCCAGCGACTTGGACATCTTCTCATCGTTGATGCGCACGAACCCGTTGTGCATCCACAGACGCACGAACGGCGAGTCGCAGGCGGCGCATGACTGGGCGATCTCATTCTCATGATGGGGAAACTTGAGATCCATGCCGCCGCCGTGGATGTCGAAATAGTCGCCGAGCAACGCGGTCGACATCGCCGAACACTCGATGTGCCACCCCGGCCGACCCGTACCCCAGGGGGAGGGCCAGGAAGGCTCGCCCGGCTTGGAATGCTTCCACAACACGAAGTCCAGCGGATCGAGCTTTGCCTCGTCCACCTGCACGCGCGAACCGGCGCGCAGATCGTCGATCTTCTTGCCCGACAGCCGTCCATAGGGTGCGAACTTGCGCACCGAATACATCACGTCGCCGTTGCCGGCGACGTAGGCATAGCCCTTGTCGATCAGCGATTGGGTCATCTCGATGATGCGCTCGATGAAATCGGTGGCGCGCGGTTCGACGTCCGGCCGCTGCAAACCGAGGGTCGCGCAGTCCTCCTGCATGGCGTCGGCGAATCGCCGCGCGAGGGCGCTCCACTCCTCGCCATTCTGGAGCGCGCGCTGGATGATCTTGTCATCGATGTCGGTGATGTTCCGCACATAGGTCACCTTGAATCCGCTCGCCCGCAGGTAGCGCTGCACCAGGTCGAACACCGTCAACATCCGCGCGTGCCCCAGGTGGATGTAGTCGTAGACGGTGATGCCGCAGACGTACATGCGCGCCTCGTTCGGGCGCAACGGCTTGAATTCCTCCTTCGCGCCGGTGAGCGAGTTATGGATTCTTAGCATGGGACAACAGACGGTGACGCGCGGTAGCCGGCGGCATGAGCTTGAGCAGCGGCGCGAGCTCAGGACCATGGGCCTGGCCGGTCAACGCGACGCGCAGCGGCATGAACAATTCCGCCCCCTTGCGACCGGTGCGCTCCTTCAATAGCTTGGTGAGCAGCTTGAGGTCGGCGCCCGACTCGTCGAGCGCTTCAGTGGCGGCGGAAAAAAACTCCACGCCCGCCGCCTCGATGACGCGCTGCTCCGCCTCGCCCAACGGCGGCAGCTCACCCGCCACCACCGCCGTCCACGGCAAAGCGTCGGCTGGAAGCACGACGTTGTGACGGATCAATTCGATGAACGCCGGCGACTGGTTCGAGCCCAGCCACTTCGCGATCTCAGCCACGGACAGCCGTTGCAGCGATTCCTTCTGCCAATGCAACAATTGGCTCTCGTCGAAGCGCGCCGCCGCACGGCCGAGATGCTCCGCGCGGAAGTGCGCGGGCATCTCCGCGGGGGCGAGCCAGCCCTCGACATCGGCCGAGTGGCCGAGGTGAAACAACTGGTTGAGGATGGCCGCGGGCAGAAAACCCTGCTCGCGAAATTCCCCCACGCTGGTGCTGCCATGCCGCTTCGACAGCGGTGCGCCATCGGCCCCGACCAGCAACCCCAAGTGACCATAATCCGGCCGCCGCATCTGCAACGCGTCGAGGATGAAAAGCTGGCGCGGGGTGTTGGTCAGATGATCGTCGCCGCGCAGTACGTGGGTCACGCCCATGACGGAGTCATCGACTGCATTGCTGAAGAAAAATGCCGCCGTTCCATCCTCCCGGCGAATGATGAAATCACCGATGCCGGCGGATGCAAATTGCTGCTCTCCGTGGACCAGATCGGTGAAGCCGATGACGGTCTCCGCAGGCACCGCGAAGCGCAGCGAGGGCCGCACACCGCGCGCCTCCCGATCCGCGCGCTGTGCGCTGCTGAGATGGCGGCAGGTACCCGGGTAGCGCGGCGGTTGTCCGGCCATCCGCTGCAGTTTGCGCGACAGCTCGAGTTCCTCCACCGTGCAATAGCACGGATACGCAAAGCCGCCGGCCAACAGTCGGGCAAACAGCGCGTCGTAGTAGTCGCCCCGCTCGGATTGCACGTACGGCGCCGCGGGTCCGCCGACATCCGGCCCCTCATCCCACTCGAGCCCGAGCCAGCGCAAGTCGCGCAGCAATGCGTCGCGATGACGGACCTGGCTGCGCTCGACGTCGGTATCCTCGATCCGCAGGATGAATCGGCCACCACTGTGGCGCGCCCACAAGTGGCTGAAAAAAGCCGTGCGCGCATTACCCAAATGCAGTGAGCCCGAGGGGCTCGGCGCGAATCGTGTGATAACAGTTGGCGACATGGGCCAAGATTGTACCTATTCGAGTAGAATCTCGGAGCATGAAACACCTACTTCTGATCCTCGGACTTCTCTCGACTTTGGCCTGGCAGGCGAGTGTAGCGGCCGACCCGCCGCCTGCGCCCGCGGCCGCCGCCGCCAAGCCGGCCACCGGCCCGGTTTGGGTTAAAGTGGTGACCTCCATGGGCAGTTTCACCATCGAACTGCTGCCGGAACGCGCCCCGCTCACCGTCGCGCATTTCTTGAAGTATGTGGATGAGGGTCACTACACCCAGACCCTGTTCCACCGCGTGATTCCGAACTTCGTTATCCAGGGCGGTGGCTTCGACACTAATTTCAAGTTGAAGCCCGCGCCCGCCAAGATCGTCAACGAGTCGGGCAACGGCCTGACCAACCTGCGCGGCACGGTGGGCATGGCGAGGCCGCCGGAGCCCCACGCGGGTGACAGCCAGTTCTATGTGAATCTGTTCGACAATGCCGCGCTCGACCCGAACCAGACGCGCTGGGGCTATGCGGTTTTCGGCAAGGTGGTCGAAGGCATGGACGTGGTGGACAAGATCGGCAACGTGGCCACCGGTGCCAAGGGCCCATTCAAGGAAGACGCCCCGCTCGAGCCCGTGATCATCGAGTCGATTCAACGCGTGCCTGCGCCCGCGGGTACGCCGGCGGCTTGACCACGCTATTCATCTCCGATCTGCACATCGATTCGAGCTGCCCGGCGATAACCGAACAGTTTCTGACCGTGCTGGTGAGCGAGGCCCGCGACGCTGAGGCCCTCTATATCTTGGGCGACCTGTTCGAATCCTGGGTGGGCGACGACGCCCCGGATGCGGATCAATTGGCGGCCATCGCCGGCATCAAGGCGCTCACGGTGAGCGGGGTTCCCTGCTTCGTCATGCATGGCAACCGCGACTTCCTGCTCGGCGAGCGATTCTGCTCCATGTCCGGGGCGCGGCTGCTACCCGATCCTCTGATCGTGACCCTCTATGGCGAACCCGTGCTCGTCATGCACGGTGATGCGCTGTGCACCGATGACCACGCTTATCAGCGCTTGCGCGCGACGGTGCGCGACGACGGCTGGCAGCGGCAGTTCCTGGCGCTGTCGGTGAGCGCACGGCGCGCCCTGGCCGGTGCCGCGAGAGTCGGCAGCCGGCTGCACACCGCCGGCTTGGGTTACGCCATCAGTGACGTCAACCCGGACAGCGTCGCGTTGGCGCTGCGCGGAGCGGCGGTTGCCACGCTGTTGCACGGCCACACCCACCGCCCTGCCATCCATCCGGTCGACGTGGATGGTAGAGCCTGCACACGCATCGTGCTCGGTGATTGGCACGATGGCGCCAGCGTGCTGCGCTGGGACCGCCATGGGCCGGAATTGGTTTCGCTGCCGCGCTGACCCGCCTCAAAGGTCGGCGGGCACTCCCGAATGAAACCGCAGCAACGGATCGCGGCTCAAGATCAACTCCGCCTCGTGCGTCGCAAACCGCTCGATGCGCGGTGCGAGTTCGATGCCATGGCGCGCCGCCGCGCGCAGGGCGAGATCCAGATAGACCCGATGGTGCCGCGCTTCAGCCGCGTGCAAGCCATGAAACAGTTCACCGGCGGCGCCACCGATGGCCGGGGCCAATGACGCGAACCGTTCGCAGGAACGCGCCTCGATGAACGCGCCGCAAATCATCAGATCCACCTCGCGGTGCGGCTCGGCTTTCGCAACCAGGCGACGCATGCCGTCGGCATAACGGCCCGGACCCAAGCGCTGCGGCATGATCTTGAGCGCGCGGATCAGCCTCGCCACCTGCTCGTAGTGGCGCAGTTCCTCTCGCGCGAGACGCGACATCTCGGCCGCGAGCTCCAAATCCTCTGCGTACGCGAACATCAATGCCAAGGCGGTCGATGCCGCTTTCTTCTCGCAATTGGCATGATCGATGAGCAGTATGTCCGGGCTCGCGCAGGCCGCGGCAATCCACGCCGCGGGGGTCGCCACCCGCAGCAAGGGCTGCAAACTCGCGGTGGTCATGCCGGGGCCTTCAGTTCGGCGATGCTGTCCAGCAGCTCGCGTGCCGACTGGAAGCGGTCGGCAGGTGATTTGGCCAGCAGCCGCCGCAGCACGCTTTCGTAGGCGGACAACTGCGGCGCAATGATCGGCAGTTCGGCGCGCTTGTGTTTGTAAATCACTTCCATCGCGTTCGTCCCCGTGAAGGGCTTTCGTCCGGTGAGCATCTCGTAGTACACGACCCCGAGGCTGTAAAGATCGCTGCGTTCATCGATCAGCTCGGCATGACCTTGTTCCGGGCTCATGTAGTAGGGCGTGCCGAAGATCTCGCGGGTCCCGGTCAGATCCGCACCGAGTTCGCTGGCTTTGGCCAGGCCGAAATCGATGAGGCATACCGTCCCATCGTCGCGCAGCATCACGTTCGCCGGCTTCAAGTCGCGATGCAGTACACCGACACCGTGGATGGCATCCAGGGCACCCGCCATCTGTTCCAGGAAGAAGAGTGCATCGGCGGGTGACATCGGCGCCTTCATGCGCTGGCGCAGATCGCCGGCCGGGAAGTGCTCCATCGCGATATACGCATGATCGTCGGCAATCCCGAGATCGTAAATGCGCACGATGTTCCGATGCTTCAAGCCGGCGACGATCTGATATTCCTGCAGAAAGCGGTCGAAACCGATGCTGCGCTCCGACACGTCCGGCACCTGGTTGAATACCTTGAGCACCACCAGCGTGCCCGCGCGTTCGCTCTCGGCGAGATAGATCTTGCACATCCCGCCGCTGCCAACCTGCCGGATGCAGCGATGGCCGCGGATCAGACTGTTGCCGAAGCGATAGCGTTTGTCGAAATCCGGATTGGCACGCATCATCGCCAGGGTCTGTTTGTGCTCGTCCGACGCCTTCTCGAGAACCTGTATCAGCCGTTCGCGGTCGATCTTGCGGCCGTACAGCCGGTGCAGGCCGGGCATGGACTTCGGATTGGCCGGGGCGCTGTCCAGCGACACCAGCACCACCGGTGCGAATTCAGGCCTTGCCAACAGATCCGCGACCAGGCGGTCGGCCGGCCCGGACGGCGGTGCCACCACGACGATCACCGCATCGAAGCCGGCGGCGGCAAACGCCCCGTCGAGCGGCGTATCGTGACCCAGCGCATGCTCGACGATCGCGACGTCAGGCCATTGGATTTCGACGTGTAGCCTGATTAGCCGCCGGTACTCTGCCCGCTCTCCGATCACCAACAGACGCAGCGACAACCGCGGACTCTTCGAGGTTACAGAACCCGAACCGACTTGAGTCCGCGGCCGGCGCCTTCGCGGCGCTGCTGCTTGGCCTCATCGGATCGATCCCCCTGCAGACGTTTCAAGTATTCCGGGGTCACATCGCCGGTGATGTATTCGCCGGAAAAACAGGACGTGTCAAAGTCCGTGATCTTCGCGTGGTCGTGGCGCACGGCATGCTCGAGGTCTTCGAGATCCTGATAGATGAGCCAGTCGGCGCCAATGATGTCGCGCACTTCCTCATCCGTGCGTCCTGCCGCGACCAGCTCCGAGGTGTCCGGCATGTCGATGCCGTAGACGTTGGGGTAGCGAACCGGCGGCGCGGCGGAAGCGAAATACACCTTCTTCGCGCCCGCCTCGCGGGCCATGTCGATGATCTGTGCGGAGGTCGTCCCGCGCACGATGGAATCGTCGACCAACAGCACCGTCTTGCCGCGAAACTCGAGATCGATTGCATTCAACTTGCTGCGTACGGATTTCGACCGCTGTTCCTGCCCGGGCATGATGAAGGTGCGTCCGATGTAGCGGTTCTTGATGAAGCCCTCGCGGTACTTGACGCCGAGGAGCTGAGCCACCTGCACGGCAGCCGTCCGGCTGGTATCGGGAATCGGTATCACCACATCGATGTCGTGATCGGGCCGGGTGCGCTTGATCTTCTCGGCCAGGCGCTCGCCCATGCGCAGCCGCGCCTTGTAAACCGAAATATTGTCGATGATCGAGTCGGGCCGGGCGAAATAGACGTATTCGAATATGCACGGCGTATGCCGCGCCGTCGCCACACACTGTTGGGCATAAAAGCGGCCCAGCTCATCGATAAACACCGCCTCGCCCGGGGCCACGTCGCGCACCAGCTTGAAGCCGGACATGTCGAGCGCGACGCTTTCCGATGCGAGCATCCATTCGGTGCCCTTGTTGGTCTCACGGTTGCCCACCACCAGCGGCCGGATGCCGTTCGGATCGCGAAATCCGAGAATTCCATGACCGATCACCATCGCGACGACGGCGTAACCACCGCGGCATCGACGGTAGACGGCACTCGCCGCGGCAAATACGTCCGCCGGCGTCACGCGCGGCGTGCCGACCCGCTCGAGTTCGGAGGCCAGCACATTGAGCAACACTTCCGAATCGGATCCGGTATTGAGGTGCCGCCGGTCCTCGCGAACCAACACCTCGGTGAGTTCGCGGGCATTGGTCAGGTTGCCGTTGTGCCCGAGGCAGATGCCGTAGGGCGAATTGACGTAGAACGGCTGTGCGTCGTGCGCGCTATCCGACCCGGCCGTGGGGTAACGGACGTGGCCGATGCCGACGTTGCCTTTGAGCTTCACCATGTGCTTTTGCTGGAACACGTCACGAACCAGACCCGAGTCCTTGCGCATGAACAGCTCGCCCGCCTCCGCGGTCATGATGCCAGCGGCGTCCTGGCCGCGATGCTGCAGCACGGTCAGCGCATCATAGATGCGCTGATTGACGGCGCTTACCCCGACGATTCCGACGATTCCGCACATTCCGGACCTCCCGCAATTGGGCTATTTGGATCGAACCTTCACTCCGGTCAGGCGCTCGAGCCTTGCCCAAGGTTCGCCTCGTTCGCCAACCATGGCGCGCAGCCAATCTCCGGCCGTCTCACCATAGGGAACCAGCTTCGACCGGTTCCACCATTCTTCACGATTCAGGTGCAGCAACTCGGCGCCGATGATCATGAGACCGACCAGCACCATGCCGCGCACGATCCCGAACAACAGACCAATGAACCGGTCGAGCGGCCCCAAGCCCATGCTGCTCGTGAAGTAGTTGAGCAGCATACCGATCAACCAGCCGATCAACAGCACGAGCACCAACACCACCAACCGTCCCACCCAAGGCGCCACGTTGCGATCCGCCAGCAACCCGCCGAGGTGCGGCTCGACCAGCGGAGCGAACTTCCACGCCGCCCAAATTGCCGCGATCCAAAAAGCCAGTGACACGGCTTCGCGCACGAAACCGCGCAAAAAGCCGATCAAGGTGGAGCCCAACAAAACCACTAGAATCAAAACGTCGGCTCCCGTCATGGTTCTATTCTACCGGAGCGCAGCACGCCGTGCCGTGAAAGGATCTGCACAACGGCGGATTTCAGGGCGCGATGAACGTGGCGGGATGACCCGCTTTCTTCAACTGGGCGACCAGCTTCTCCGCCGCAGCGCGGTCGGGTACGGGACCCACGCGCACTCGATAGCGCACAGCCGATCCGGTGCCCGCCGCCGACATGGATGGCGAAAAACCCTCGGTCCGCAACTGCCGCTCGAGTCTTTCCGCATTGGCTCGTGCGGCGAAACTGCCAAGTTGTGCCAGCCACCCGTGATTCGGTGGGTTGGGTGAGATTGCCGCGGCGTCGGACGGCGACGGTCCCGGTTGCGGTGCCGCTGCCGGTTGCGGTACCGCTGCCGGTGGCGGTGGCGGTTGC
>Ga0209208_10012624_pt1 | contig 10665 bp, 6 predicted proteins | sample S1TSphfallax_3_FD_187694 | JGI IMG/M metagenome (GOLD analysis project Ga0209208, IMG submission 187694) | Host-associated microbial communities from peat moss isolated from Minnesota, USA - S1T2_Fd - Sphagnum fallax MG (SPAdes) (version 2) | ecosystem: Host-associated > Plants > Peat moss >... | reverse complement strand
TGGGCAAACAATTACCAGTGAGGACTTGAAGGCATGCAACTTCATAGTTATTTGCGGCTCATTGTACTTGGGCCTACCACCTTGAATCCATTGCACTGTCGACTCTGTTGCTTGAACTTTGTATATCTTGCTGGAACTCTGCATGCCCTCCTCCACAGCTGCTAAAGAATAAATATCTCTTATCCTTATTTCCTCCCTCTCCCCCATCCCCTAAATCCCAATCCCTCACTTGCATAGAGTTAAATTTTCAAATATTTTGTGGCTCTACCCATTGGGAGGAGAGTATCTTTATCTAAACAATAAATATAAATATTTGAAGGATTCCAAGTATGCAATTTTTTTTTTAATTAATAAAATTTAGGCATGTAGTTTACATAGCTGGTCACTTTTTACTGGTTGTACAATCCTAATAACTAGAAAAAAATCAGTTTCGGTCTATGCATAGGTAGGTAGAAGTGGATCCAATATTGAACCAGAGCTACCTAAGAATTATTTTTTGAAGAATTAGGAACGGTGAAATGTGAAGAAATAGGTATGAAATTGACCAGAGGTTGTTTCAAATTAGAGAAAAATGGTTAGAACCAGGACCAGAGGTTCTTTTGAAAAGTAAAAATCAGTCAACATTGGTAAAGACCTGCTCCAAAAAAAATTTAATTCTTTTTTCCCATGATACCCTGGAGGGTACCTGCCAGGTATCACCAGAAGTTTCAAAAAAGAAAAGAAAAAGGAGGGTGTGTGTTTTGAAAAACAAAACGTCCACATGAATGGGGGTTATGTTTTTCAAATGAACACCCTTCACATAACTATCTACATGAAGACCATTACACCTATTTGTGGCACAAGATCCCCTTCATGCAAGATCCCTTCCACTCTCAACAAGGAGGCATACTTTTCTAGGAGGAACATTGATGGATATAAGGTGCCCTCCAAATTCACTGATTTGTTTGAGTGATTTTTGTTTGGGGGTAAAGAAAGCCCACAGAGTCTGAGGGTGACCTCAGGGTGGCCCCAGATTCAAGGCGTAAAATGCCTTGCTCTGAGTAAAGTATGAGCAGACTAATACAACAGGCCCCCTTACACATTCTTGTCGTATGAACAAGACAAGACTAAATTTCCTACCATACATTGTACAAAGTCAACATCATGGCAGGGCGATTTGCAAAATAGAACAATCTGCCCATTCATGAGTTCTTTATGCTATTTTGTTTTGGATCAAGCAATGTTTTCTCCATGTCTTGTATTGTGGCCTATGCCATTGGCCGAAGTGTGGACTGTTCAAATATTACGCTTGATTTTGTTGAATTTTTATTGAATTTCATGTGAAAAAATAATTCAAAAGTCACTGTCTCTTGCACCTTGCCTAGTAGTACAGTTGTAGAGTTTGTACAAGTGGTCCTTGATGTGGGCTCTAGCAAAAGTTATTCATCTTGTGGTTTCTGTGGTCCTCTTGTCTTCCTATTTCTGTTGGTCTAGTCCAAGTGAGCAGGCTCTTCAGGTTTTCAACAGAAATGGAAGTAAGTTGTGCATGGTACTGAAGGCTTCAGTGCTGGATGCCCAGTTTCAAACCCACAAGCAATTTTCGTCGTAATGCACAAGAAGATCCCCTAAAGACTCAATACTCTGCACATTAGTGGAAGAACATTAGGCAAAGAGGTTTACTATTGGAGTTGGACGTGCAAACCAAAGAGTCACACTTAAAGCATATGGTATACAAGCAGTGGAGAGAAGACAACAAGCTCATCCTCTAGAGTTCGGTTTTTCAGATAGTAGGACTTTCAGCCAGTTGGATAAATGTTTCATATGATTTAGGTTATGGCTGCGGAACAGGTCAATCTTAAATGCTTTGCTTATGTGAAGGAGGAAACCTTGCTGTAAAAAAAGAGTGATAATACTATGTCAAGAGCAACATTAAATATTCATTTTCAGTGATAAAGGGCACTGTCACATGACATTCATTTTCCACACAGACCAAGAATCTTTTGCAGCAATGGACAGCAGATTTTAACACTTGGGATTGCTTACACTTGACTACATTGAAAGTCCTATCACACTTGACTACATTGGGTCCTATCGTAGGGCTGGCAACGTACTCACCTAGGATACCCCCAGAGCTACAATGATGTATAGACCATCTCCAAGAGCAAAGGGTAATTTGGTTCTTACAACAAGAGGATCCCAATCACACAATTGGCTAGCATCCCTTCAAGTTAGTGGTTGCTTCTTTCTGTAGTAGTAAGTTGATTAGATCGCATTTCGGTATGTTAATGAATGTATGACAATCCTATTGCTTTTGAACATGGTCTACGATGAGTGGAAACATATTTTGTTGTTGTGGGAGCAGAGCAAGATATTGGACACGTACGGCAAATTGCATGCAAGACTACAATTTGTTGAAAAGTTAGCCTTTAATTGCTTTGTGCGTTTGAAGGAAATTTACATGGTGAAGCTTGCACATGGCTTAAAGGTGCATGGAATATTGTTATGGGTCAACTTGTGACACGAGGTAACTTGCACCTCTTGACAATGACAAAGTTTTGCTAAAACATGAAAAAAAGGAGGGTGATTTTAAATGAAATTATGGTATTCCATAATCAGCCTCAACCAAGAACACAAAATCCACATCCTTACACTGAGGAGATGTGGGAAAAAATCAAATTACAACATAAGTACAACAAGGTGTTGTTTGCACTACTAGAAAGGACCATCATTGATGATTTCTTCAAGGGAAAGACTTGTATGAATCCATCCAAGGATCCTCCCTCCAATGAATTCAATGAGGTTCTTGAAAAGTGGATTTCAAGGTCCATTGACAGAAACCATATGGGCCTTGTGCACCTTGAATTGCATTATAAGGTGGATCCTTTATTGGAACTCGACAACCTTAAAGATGCTATGAATGGTTGTTCAAGGAATGTCGATTTCCTAAACAATAATTTAGGGAGGACATTTGTTGTGTTTTCAATTACGAATTCACTACATGAGGACCTAAATGTTTGTTTTCTCCTAGATTGGAAGAGTGTATTTTTGAGCTTGTTGTCCATGAAGGTCATCTTTCAAATGATTGTTTGTATTTGTGACCAAAAGTCTTTTAACAATTTAGTCATCATACTTTAGGAAGAAGACTTCGAAGACAACATTCTATGGAATACGAATTTTACCAAGCTTCCAAGTAGGAAATTCTTCTTGCAAGGTCATGTGGTTCGTGGATGAACTTGTTGATTATGATTTACACTTACCTTTTTCTTTCATAGGAAGGAAAGCCTATGTAGGCTAAAATGTCGGTGTCAAGGCATTTTCCAGTGCAAATCCCCGCATGTGATTATCCTTTTTTTGAGAGAACAAAGGTTCTATAAGCTAGAAGTCAACCCAGACACCATTCCACTCATTGTGGTGGAATGATGTGTTTTAGTATCTTTGGTGGTGGATTATTAACAAATTTATGCATAGTAAGTTTTCATGCATCCCCAATCTATATCCATGTTTCAAGGTTTGTTATACATTTAAAAATCTAAACCAATGTTGATGCAATGTGCAAGAAGAAAAGGTTCAAGTTTTTGAGGTTGTTCCAATAAACTTGTTCAACAAAGCTAAAGAGATCACAATGACAAGTCTATCAATTTTGTATAATACAAATCTAATGCCCCTTGCAATTTGTGCTCTGCCCCCACCTAGAAAACCCAACAACAAGGGCTGGATGTAGAAGAAAAACTATAGGAAATAGATACCTCTATTCTACAAGAAGGAAGAAAAAGGGAAAAAAAGTTGTTCGAGGGGTTGTTATCAAAAAAAGTCCACATAAGGAGTAGTGGTAATTTATCGATCTCAAGGAGTTCTCAATCTATTGCAGTTGGAAGGAAGATAATGGTAGATGAAGAACAATGTTCTGGTGATGTATTGACACGACCTAATGTTTGTTTTACAAAATCGTCACAAATTCCCATTGGTGGGAGGGAGATAATGTTGAGGATGTCAACAATGATGATATTGGTGAGGAAATGAACAAATAAATTCTTCTCAAGGACTTAAACCTAGTTAAAGCTAGATTAAATTATGATTAATGGTTCTCCTCATCAAACATTGTACAATTTTTTTACATTATGAATACATTTAGATAAGATTTTTTTTTTCAATTTTACTTTAAGGCATAAATTTCATCTAGTGACCACCAAATATTTTTCTATCATTATTTCGTGTGTCAATCACTAAATATGTCAACATGGTGGCCATTAAATAGATTGAAGTTTTATATTTGGTGGCCATTAAATCAACCTATTTGGTTGTTGTTTTATATTTTGATTAAAAGGTTGTTAAATAGGTTTATATCTAGTAACCTCCTTATATTATGATATGGTGGCCGCCAAATAGGTTTGCATCTAATGGTCACCTTATATTTTGATCAAGCCACCACCAAATAGGTCTATATTTAATGGTCACTAAACAATCATGCGGTCAAAAAATTTGAAAAATATAATGGCATAAGATTCAAGAATCAAATCTTTTGTCGTATCCGTTGAAATAAATTTCAATTTTTTTGATGTCCATTATTTGGTTTTTGATTCCTTCCTTTCTATTTTTTTCAATGTTCTTTTTATTTTTCAATCGCTTTATTGGGAATTTTTTTTGTTTGGGTACATTTTCACCCTTTGTATTCTCTCTCTGCAAGGGAAGGTCCATTTGATGGAGGCTATGTGTCTGATGATTTAGGTGAGCACACATCTAAGGATTCAGATGATTGGGACAAGCTTGGGTTTTATTTTGGCCTTACTGGAATTTGAAGGATGTCCATTCAATTATTTGGACAATTGGACGAGATTTAGTTGCATTGGAGATGGCATGCAAAAAGGTAGGAGAAATGAAGGAGACTGATGTCATCTCCAATCCAACCTTCACCACGTTGAAGTTTTACGTCCCCACCTCAATCCACACTTGCATTGCTCCCATCCTTCAAGCCATCTATTTCATCATAGCCATAGTTGCCCCTTGTAAGATTCGATGGGGCCAAAGATGATAAATTTCTTAGAGTTCTCCATGAAACTATTCAAAAAAGATAAGGGGAAAAAGTTCGATTTCAAAGGTTTCAAATCTCCCCTTTTCATAAACACAAAAGACATGGAGGTGAGTCCCTTACACGTGATTTTTGATTTGAAAGGGGTCCTTGTTGAGAAGGAGTATTTCAAAATTAATTACTTCTTGCCTCCACCATTTAAAATAGTTCGAGGTTGCACCTTACTAAGCAAAGACATTATTTTGAGGCCAACTCTAAAGGAATTCCTCCTCATGTGTTTAAAACAGTTTATCATCTACATATGGACCTTTGCTCCACTTGCTAAGATGAATGACTATTTAAGAAAAATAGTGAAGAAATGAGTATTGAGATCAATTTGCAAAGGATTATTGGTCAAGATCTACGCAAGATTAACAAACATTTTCTACAATTTCCTTTCAAAATAGACCTTAATCGCATCGATCATTTCACTTGTGATAAAACTATTTATCATAAAAACCTTTCTAATTTTTTCCCCTAGGTATCCTAATACTCACCTTGGAAATACATTGTTGGTAGACAATACACTTTACAAAACCTACTTGAATTTACCTTTTAATGCCATCTTTATTAAGTCCTATGAAGACATGCCAAAAGAGGATAATTATCTAATGAAAACTCTTCTCCCATACTTAGAGTTTTTTCATTACTCTCGACTTAGTGTTCCCACCTTTGTGGAGCTTTATCATTTTGGTGACATCAAAAGTTTCAAGGAAGATGATGTTGAATTCTAAACATTGTTTGAAAAATACACCATGGCATGTTTCACCAATTTTTGTAGAAATTGCTTGACATTCAAAGTAAGTTGTCCAAATTTTCTTTTTTGTTCTTTCCTTTGATATCTTTCTTGGATTTTCCAAACTCATTGATTTACATGGTCCTTGATTTTTAGTATTTTGTCAACTAATTGTTGTTTTTTTTGTAGGTTATTAGTGCACCATTTCTTGAGGAGGCAAACAATGTGGAGTCGCCAAATTCATGTGCAGCTATTGAAGTTGATTTGGATGAGATTTTATCAACGTCAAGTGGCAATTCCCCACTACCTTATTCACATGTAGTGGTGGTGAGTCCATTTTACGTGTTTTTCAATTTGAACAAAGTTTTGATCACCACACACTTCAATAAGGGTTCTTGCATTGTCATTTTTCATCCTAGATTGAAGGAATTCTTGGAGAAATGTCTTACACAATTCCATGTCTATATTTGGTCTGTAACCTAACGCCACAATATTTATAATTATTTGGATCAAATTTGGTGCAAAACAAATCTATATACATGTTTCTAGATTATTTGACCAAGAGTTTGGCATGGAAAATCCACATTTCTTGTTTGATAAACCTAACAAGCCGATTTTCTATAAGAATTTTGACTCTTTTTTTTCTACGTTTTTTTACACTCATGTTGTCAACATGTTGCTCGTAGATGATATGCCATATAAAACCATGTCATACATGACTTTTTAAAATGTTATTTGTGAAATGTAATCATACATGCCAACCCACTTTTTGTAATAATGCGAAATTGAAATTGAAACAAAAAATACCTTATTAATTGTTCATGTTCAAATTTTGCTTGTTTGAACATTTCAAAACTTTCCTTTTGATACAATTTATTAAAAATATTTAGTTTTATTGCTTGAATGTTACTTGTTTTATTTGTCTTTAAGGCATCTAGTTTTGGCTTGGTGGGCCTTGGGTTGAATTTTGCACTCCTACAACCATTTGGTGGCCGCTTAGTGTTTTACCTCATTTACCTGGTGGCCACCATGTTGTGATATGTGTGTTTTCAATCCATGTTCTTATTGAGTTCCCGGTCAAAATTATCTTTCCATATTCTAGATATCAACTTAATTCTTGTAAATTATATGTTAGACTAACATCTCCTATGACAAGAATGGAGGCTTTTACTCATTCTTCAAATTTTCTTTACTTTAACCTTTCTTATTTTTCGTAGGTGCATGATGTTTTTCTTTTTAATGCAAAAAAACAAATTCAGACTTTTTGATTTTAATCCAACACGACTAAAAAACTTTTTTTTCTTAATGTCAATGGTGTCCTTTGTTATTTTTTGATGTGTGCCCTTCTTCAAGGGCATTAGTGAAAGAATGGGAAGAATTTAGATGTTTCCAGGTTGGAAATTTGTGCTATAATACAAGATTTCATTTATCAAGCATTTGAACATTTTTAGATTGTTATTTGGTTATGTATGTCATCAAAAAATGTCCTTGAAATTCTACCTTTGTTGATGCCCAAAACTTTCATTGATCACTTTGCTTGTAAAGGTCTACCTTATGGGGATAGGGATTAAACATTGTTCATTGATGATGAGCCTACCAAGGCCTTTTGAAATCCAAAATGGAGTGAACTTTTCCTTGAGCCATTCAAAGGACATGAATTATCTAGAAACAAGCTGCAATGATTAGACCTACCATTTTAGTTGAAAGGTTTGTCCTTTACAAACAGGGTTTACACCCATTTCAAAGTCATCATGTTGTTTTCAAGGCCGTTGTTCAGTTTTTGATATCTCTCTTATTCTTGGTTTAAACAATTTGACAACAGTTCAAGCAAGTATCCGGTAATAACATGACTTCCTTTAGGTGATGTCCTAAGTAAACCCTAAACCCTTTCTTGTTTCCATTATGTTTTTCATGTCTTTCATTTCATGTTGGTTCAATTATTTGTTTTTATTTCATATTTTGTCAATTTGATGTTTGTAGTTTGAGGAAATTTCATTTATTCATTTATGTTTACAATGGATTTTGGTTTTTGCTTGTAAATTGCACGAAGGCATTTGCAATTCTAACTAATAGAAAATCATGTTGTTGACCTGGTTCTATATTTAAAGAGGCAAAGGATGTAATTGCGTATTTAACTATTGGCTTAAAAGGTTAGATAATTCCTCAATTTTTGGTTGCTTGTAGAGTGGAATTTCAATTTCAATAACTCATATTCCAAATTCTTATATGGATGGTGAGATAATTTTTGATACTCAATGTATTTGTATGAAATTAATAAATTGATTAAAAAAAGTTTCGTGCACTTGAGGTTTGGTTTGGTTGTCGACTCCAAAGGGTGAAATTCATATTTCATATTTCATAATAAGCAAATTTCTTCGTACTCAAGGTTAAATATTCAATGTATGTATTAATACATTTCAAGTTCGGACTATGATACCCATTGGTGGCCACCATATGATTTTATTTTCTAATAAATAATTCTTTTCAATTGCTAAGTGCCCAAAGTTTTTTTGTTCAATGGTCCACCAATGGTTTATGAAATACAATAATTTTAAGTATTGTAAATTCTTTTGTTGATACTTTGTAAAATTTAATAGATATTTCAAATTGTGTTATTTGATTTTGCCATTGAATTGCTTACTTGATGATGTTATGCAATGCCTTAATTGTGCACCCTTCTTTTTAACGTCTTCTAATTCTTAAATTCTAGTGCCCATTGAATTTATCTATTGTCATGTATGTTAAGTGTTCTGATGGTGAAAAAAAATTCTAAATAAAAATTTTCATTTCAATATTTTGTTTGGTCCCCACCATGTTGAAAATGTTATTATATTTATCTTTAAACCCTTAAAATTGATTGCTTTTATTTTTGAACCTTTTCAAGCTGCCTAGAGAAGAATGACCCTAATTCCCTTCTCCTTGGTGAATTTTGTTCAACTTCTTTTAAAATTTTAGAAGGCAACTTGGTTAATGAAATAAGGTCAAGGTGCAAAATGGAAACATCACAACATTCATCTTCAAAAAAATTTAATTCAGGGAAATCATCCAAGGAAAAAACTGATTGTCAAGAAAAATATTTAAACTTGAAATCTTAAACTCAAAGAATTGATTTTCAACCTCATTTTGCATCTCATTTCATTACTTAAAAGATGTGGGATATCCTTGACTTCTAAAATATTTATCATAACTTCAATATAGTCAAAGTTTTTGAAAAAATATTTTCGGTTTGGGCACAAGTATCCCACAAGAATATTGAAACCGATTCCACACTTAATTCATTATTCATTTTCAGTGCATGCCCCTTGCCTCTACACCATGGGCCCAAGTGAGCTAGCATCTAGCAACGCACAAGAAGCCCTTGATGATGCAATTGTGGGTGCAGCCCAAGTGACTTGACATGGGTTCCAATTGTGATGAGGTAACTTGTATCTACCCTCTATCTTTTTACCTCCCCTCTCCCTCTCCACGCTCATACCTTTAACTTGTCTCATGGAACTTGCTACTTCTTGCCTAGTTCATGTTGTTATTTGCTACCTCTCGCCTTCCTTTCCACCATCTAGCTCCAACCGTAAAACATTAACCACATGTTTCTATCACTTTTTTAAAAAATTCAACAGCTAGGACTGTCAGCAACTTATGCTTTATTGTGAGCTTCTTCAAGGTTAAATTTGACCAAAATAGTTTTTTGTTTTCAGACATAATGACTTATTTTGAAAAGAAAAGGGATTTAAAGTCAAGTGGAATCATTTTTTTGGGATGTTTTAAGAAGTATTATGAATTTTTTGATTTGTGGTAAGGTATCTCATACTCTTATTAGACATATCCATCAGATTTGACTTAATTACCTTAAATCCTCATAAGAGGGGTCCATAAAATGGCTATGCAATGTCCCTAATAGATGCCAAAACTTAGTAAATGTTTCTTTAAATGAGCATATATAACATGTTAATACTAACCCAACTTCTGCTAAAATTGGAAAATAAACATTTAAGTAAAAAATATAATTAAGGTTTCAAAGGTTTGTGGCATGCTTACCTTTGCACAAAACTATAAAGAGAACTAATTTGCTACCTAGGCGGTGATCTAATTTTTTAATGTGAATCTCTGATTAAAATATCACGATGTGATGTGCTCAAAACCATTCTCCATGAGTGTATGTTTAATGTATTTCATGACTAATTTTTTTATCATAAACATATTCAGCCTAACAACACCTAAACTTTCTGCATCCATTGATTAAAAATTCATAAACATCTACCATCATACCTGGGAGCTTTGGCACAAATTATATTATTTTTAGAAAATGCTGAAATTTTCAAAAAATGCTTTTGTCAAAGAACAATTTTTTGTCAAGGAAAATTAAGACTCTTTTGGAAGATTCAAGAATATTTTATTTTAATTAACTATTCAGCAAACATGTGCTCAGGATGCCCCTGTGCAATGTAATTTATTTGCACAAAATGATTTTTTTTTCAAAAACAGTATGTCAAAAGTGAGTGGCGTACCACTAAATTATTTACCTCCCTTGGTCAAGTTGACAATAGTCTCGTCAGTTTTTATATATTTGGGATCATTAGTTTCCTTCTTTTAAGCATGCATACATCATCCCATTTTGTACTGCCATTCATTTACATCCAATATCAATGTATATTATGCTCAAAACATTTCACCTTGTTTCCATGGTCAATACAATTTTTTTCCTTCAATAAAATAATGGCATTTCATAAATAATATACAACTTTATGGTAGAAGTAAAATTCCCTATGTAAGTATGTTTCTGAATTAATGCATAAAAAAGCTTTGAATCCAATTGAATGGTTAATGTTTAAGTAATGTGTCACTGGACATTGTGTTAGACACAAAATTGCAACCATTCTTGAACTAA
>Ga0209208_10012623_pt1 | contig 10666 bp, 9 predicted proteins | sample S1TSphfallax_3_FD_187694 | JGI IMG/M metagenome (GOLD analysis project Ga0209208, IMG submission 187694) | Host-associated microbial communities from peat moss isolated from Minnesota, USA - S1T2_Fd - Sphagnum fallax MG (SPAdes) (version 2) | ecosystem: Host-associated > Plants > Peat moss >... | reverse complement strand
GGGGGGGGGGGGGTGGGTTACATGCAGGCATCATAAGTTAGACACTTCCAAAAGAAGAGGGCATAGATGTATAATAGATATCAATTCCTTCATCCATCCATACATCCATCCTTCCATTCATTCATTCACATTCATCCATCCCATGAGAATGAAGACAAGCAAATCTCCACCAACTTCCCTCTCATCACCAAAGCATGAGTCATCAGATGGCTACCCAATGTGTGTAGGGAAAATCTGATCCCTCTAGATTCCATAGTGCCAGGCACTTCCTTCACAAAACACCACAAAAATTACCAAATTTTCTAGGGTTGGGGTAGGTCCAAAATGCAGGGATAAAATGGGAGAGGGCTGGTGCCCAATGCCCATTTCTGGCATGCAGATATTTTGTAACCGCAGCTAACTAAAGAGCACCACAAAACAAACTTGTAGGTAAGTTATAGGTTGCAATTTTTTCCCCCATTTAAAATTTTTTTAAATTATTTTTTGGGCAACAAATTAATTTTTTGGGGAATTTTTTTTGGGCAATGATTATTATCAAATTTTCCCAAAAAAAAGAATTAAAAAAATCCCACACATCTTCAATCAATGAGGGGAAAGTCCTATACACTTGCCTAGTAAACAACAAACATATATAAAGAAGGGGAAACAAACCCAAAAAAAAAAAAGTCACACCCAAAGAATGTTTTCCCATGACATAAAAAAATTGCATTAATGATTTTGTTTTTGTCATTTCTATGACTCCCTTGTCTCCCACCACCCTTGAAATGAAAGCTAATAATTTTTCTCCTTCTGTTTTGTAGTTGGCAAGTGGCTTCAAAACATGGCACGCCCTTCAAGCAAAATTACTCTTGTCAACTAAATATTCTAGCAACCAACCTCCATTTTTCTCTATGAAATCAATAAAATTAAATTAAATTAATAAATAAATAAAACCTAAAACCTAAAACCTAAACCCAAAAACGAAAAAGAGCCTAATAATTAGTAGTTAATGAGTATTCAGGAAGAATGGGTCCCCCTTTTGTCTATAGAAGCATGCAATTTCTCTAAAATATCAAAAATCAAAATCCAAAAAAGAAGAGACTAAAATATTTAATTAATGAGGAAGAAGGGTACCCATTTTCTCTATGAAAGCACGAAAAATTTAGAAATTTCATTTTTTTAATCCAAAAACAAAAAGGGAACTAAATAATTAATTAGTGAGGAAGAAGGGACCCCATCTTGAGTCTCTTTGGAACCCTAAAAAATGGAATGGATAAATAAATAAACAAATAAGTAAATACATAGCCTACATACACACATTTTGAAAAAGAAAAAAACAACAAAATTCAATAGCCTAAAAATGACCTACCTACCTACCTACCTACCTACCTAGTGAGGCAAAAGAAGGGGGTAGGAATTCCTACCTAGATTTCCCTCAAAACCTGAATTTTCCTTTTTTTGCAGTGTAATAAGAAATTGTGAGCATTATGGCAGTTTTGCTTTGGGAAGCTGCTCTTTGGGAAAGAGAAGCTGAGCAGCTGCATTTGGCAGTTGTTGCTTGCTTGCTTGCTTGCTTGAGAGAGGCTAGAGAGAGTCTCTTCTGAGGAAAGATTTTGTAGCTCAACTGCTTTGAGAGCTCTTCAAAGAGCATGAGGAATTAGGAATTTGCAGCTGTTACAACTGCTTTCAGAGCTCTTCACAGACAGCTCTCAGTCTTTGCAGTTTGCTTGCAGAGCAGCTCTGCAGGAAATTTGTTGTTGTTGCTGTTGCTGTTGTTGTTGTGTTTTTGTCCTTGTGATAATCACATTGATAAAAGAAAGAGCTGGTGGCTGCAGCACGGCAAGAACTTAGCAAGAATTGGTGTATTTGGGTAAAAGCCAATTTTGCTGTTGTTGTTGAATTGATTTGCAGAGGTGGTGGTGCAGTGGGGGGCCCAGAGATGGAAACAAAATTCTGTATTATATTGTTGCAAGAAGAAGAAGACGAAGAAGAAGATTCACAAGAATGAGAAGAAGAAGAAGAAGCTCTGAGACTTCCTGACACGGGAGAACTGTTGTTGTTTTGCACTGTAACTCATGATGGACATTGGCAGCTGCAGCATTGCAATTCAGTTTTCTGCTTTCAGGATTGATGATCTTCTGAAAACCCGTGAAAACCCATGATCATTATCATATCCATCTGAGACTTCCCTGAGGTTCTTGCAGCTACAACAAGCTCAACTAGTGTGTGCTTCCTATCCTAGACTTGGATGGATTCATCCTCTTCTGCATGCAGTCGAAGACGAAGAAGAAACAGCTGTGGCTTGGTCACAGGAGCTTTGATCCTGCTGCTCTACTCATGAGTGTGAGTGTCCCATGCAGGCAGGCACTTGATCACCTCAGTTGCTGTTGTGGTTGCCAGATTGTGAGCTTGTGAACAAAGGGTCCTCGAGGAGCTCCTCATAAATTCATTGTTGTTGGTGGTGGTGTTGTTCTGAGAGAGAGAGAGAGAGAGAGAGAGAGTCTGTGTGTGTGTGTGTGTAAGCTTCTTTTGCTTGGGTTTTGAGGAGATCTTCTGGATGATAGAGCTCTACGCCAGAGCACAGAGTAGTAGGACTAGGTTAGAGGAGGAGATGTCATCGGAGACGACCAAAGCGGCTGCATGGGCAGTGTTCCAGCATCACGGAGGCAGTACCAATTACAACCGCAGTTGTGGAATCGGTGTGCGAAGAGCCACCCGCTTCAAGGTTGTAGCAGCATCTCCCATAGATCCCCAGCTCCTCTCATCTTTTCTCACAAGAAATTGCAGTAAGAGAGACTGTGCAGTGGAAGAAGACATTGGATGCATCATTGGGTCGTCGTCCTTGGACCCCAATCTGCTGCAGTAGTAGATGGAAGAGAGAGAAAGAGTAGCCAAGATTGTGAGCATTTCACTTCTAAACGAGCTCATGATCTTTGGTTTCTGCTGCTGCTGCTGATGGGAATGTGTGTTTTGTTCTTGTGCAAAAACAAAAACAGATCGAAGCGCAGATGACGAAGAATCATGGCGGTGGTGGTCATTCCGAAGGTCTGCATGCGGGGGGCGTCGCCACCAACTTGTGTAGCAGTAGCAGGACGGTAAAGAATCATCGATGGGATGCAGGGAGCACTCTCTTCGATTCCTACGAGCTCGACTCCTTGTCCAAACAGTTCGACCGAGCCTTCTTCTTCCAGCTCCACCAGGAGCCAAGCTCTTGTTGTTGTTCTTCTTCTTCTCATACAACTCCCGAAGAAGAACTTTTTCTTTCTTCTTCTTCTTCTTCTTCTGCGACGACAAGAAGTTTGACTAGTTGTAGAGACGAGGAGAGTCGACGTTGTCAATCTTCTCCTTCTTCTTCTTCTTTTTTGGACACAACGCGCATGACTTCTCCATTCTCTCGTCACCAGTCGCATCGCGATGCACGCGTCCTTCCTTCCGAGAGGATGCGCGACTCAGTCGAAGACTCTTACACTCTGGAGCATCGCTGCTCCTTCCAATCTCAAGGCGCAAACCCAATGCAACGGCCGGTGGTTTCTTCCATTGACGCGAACACAGCATACAGAGACGAGCACCACCGGCACCACGAGCGCGACGAAGCACCCACCACCACAATAGTCGATGGGCAGAATGCTGCAGCAGGAGCAAGTGGCAAGTCCCCAGGGCGTAGTAGTGTCAGTAGCTGTAGCATGGAGAAAGGAGCGATGGCAGAAGAAATCCAAGCTCAGAAACTGCTGCACGAAGAAGAAGACAAAGAACAAGAACGAGAACGAGAACGAGAACAACAACAAGCAGCAGCCCGGGGCTTGCAGTTTGCGGGGCATACGCCCAATCCTCTGAATCTGTCGCAACGGAAGTGGCGGAGCTGCGTGGATTACAAGTCCTCCAGGTCCGATGTCTCAGCGGATGGGGCCGGGCCGATGATGCGCCAGAGTTTCCAGGAGAAGCTGCGAAGCTTTTTCCACAAAGCTCGAATCTCGCCCCAAGACTCGTCGCCGCACAAGCTGGGACGTAAGTCTTACACAGGCCCAGAGAATTCTTCCTCTTCCTTGTCTTCTTCTTCTTCTTCCTCTCCTCTCTATGGCAGCTGGAGCTACTGGAATCATGTCGACGACAACAAGAAGCATAACGACACTCCAGACGAGAGCGACGAGCTCTTGTACAAATCCCACCATCGCCACAAACACAGACTACTGTCGCTAAGGAAATCTGGGCGCGAAAAGAAGCTGGATGCAGCTGCTTCAGATCCTGCTGCTGCTGCTGCTGCTGCTCCTGCTGTTGCTCCAACCACAACGACAACAGCTGCGTCCGATTGCCACAAGCCTCAAGGCAGCAAGCAAAAGAAGAGTGGATCAATGTTGTTCAGGTCCGTTACTCACGCACTGCAGGCGAGTCTGCCGCACTTCGGGGGTGGTGGTGGTGGTGGTGGTGGTTCCGAGTCTCCGCGGCACAGAAAGAGCAGCAATGTCACGGAGCACAAGCATCACCATACGATCTATCACCACCATCACGTCGTCATTCACCAGCAACAGCAGCAGCAACAGCTGCAACAGCAACAGCAATCTGAGCAGCAGCTGCAGCTGGAGGATTACGAGCTCAAGCTACAGGACATTATCGATAGGAGAGTTCCCAGAAAGACATTTGAGGAGCACCAGGCCCGTAGAATTTCGTTTGAGGATCGTAAATAGCAGCAGCACATTCAAGCTTCTGAAGCTTCCGGAGAAGCTCCAGAACAAATCTGAAGAACTCTGGAGAGTAGAGTAAACAAGGGTCGAGGGAACTTGGAAGCTCTAATCTTGAGGGGAAAACACACAGGAAAGCTTGAAACCCTGAGGAGTCCATGATTGCTTGCTTGCATGCCCAGTGATGGAGGACATCAGAAGCTCTGGATTGGGATGGAGGACATCAGAAGCCCTGGATTGTTATGGACACCATCTGAAGCTCTGGATTGTCATGGACACCAGAAGCCTGCTTGTGGTTTCTTCTTCTTCTTTCTATGTGGAACAAACAAGTCTACTTGTAAACAACCTTGTCTTCTCGCCTGAGGTGCTTCCAAGTTCGGAGCCTCATTCTTTTCCATACTGGCAGCAGCAGCAGCAGCAGCAGTGTTTATGGTGGAAGCTCCATGTTTAGGAGGAGCAGCAACAGCAGCACTGTTGTTCATGGTGGATTCAACTCCATGTTTAGGAGCAGCAGTAGCAGGTGGAGAAGATGACTCTCTGGCTCCATCTTAGCAGCAGCCGACAGTGGAAAATGTTGAACCATAATTCAATGGTGGTGGAATTGGACATTGCAGCACGAGATCATGGTAGCAACATTTGCATCTTACTCATTTCGAAGTCTGACAAAAGGGACAGTTCAGAGATCGATAGAGACACAGACACAGACAGAGAAAACAAACAGAGGAAAATGAGAAAGCTCTAGGTGAAAAAGAATTGGGGGAACTTGTGCGCCGTTTGATTTCTAGACTCCAGCACTTTGTTTTTTATTGCCCCTCTTTTCTTTCATGTAATTGTAAGATAAAAATTCTTCTACAACTCAATTTTCCGCTTGTACTTGAAAGGAGACTTTTTTCTTCCATCAAATTCATCAACTTTGTTGTAGTTTTTTCTGTGTTTGCAATTAGACTCTCAATTGGAAGAAGAAGAGCTGAAGCTGCAAAACTTGAAAGCAGGGAGGAGAAGGAGGGAGAGTGGCAGCAGCCATATCAATGTATCAACTTCTTCTACTACAGTCTGCTGATGATTCAGCTTCCTTCCTCGTCTTCTATCACAAAATTTGCAAACAAAATGTGAAGAGATTCCTTCCTCCTCTGGCATTACAGAATGCACACAAAATGCTCTTGCCTTCTTCAGTAGTGAATACAAAGAAATTTCTGCAACAGGGAGAATTCTCTGCATCAAGCAAAAACTATCTCTTGTGGGTACAAACACACTGACAGGAGCCACACCTGAGAACTTCACTTAAGTGAACCACATGAGAAATTGCTTCAACAAGCAAAAGCCTGTCATGCGATGTTTTGAGTATGTCCATTATCCTGTACGATGTGCAAATCCAAAACACAAGTTTCTAGCTTCCAGAGAGAACTTGGTACATTCGTACTTTAGGGCACAAGATTGACAGACATTCCTTCTTGTTGCTTTTGGTTCTTTTTTTTCTCCCCTGGTTCAGCTGCACAGGGACAAACTGTTGATTCTAACCCTGCTATGTTATTGCAACTCCTCTTCCTCCTCCTCCTCCTCCTGCTGCAACACGGTTGCAGCTCCTCCACTTTTTGATACCTGGGTGCTAATAATTCCCAAGCAAGCAACACTCTTAAACCCTTTGATTGACAAACCTTTAACAGCTTTCCATCAGATTCAAGCTTTAAGAGTTTTAGACCCAATTTTCACTCTGGCTCCTCCTCCCCCATCACAATTTTTTATGAACAATTATGGGTTGAACAAAGATTTTTCCAGATCCCATTCTTGCGTTTTTTATGTTCAACCATTTTGATAACAGAACATGAGAGAAGATAAAGAAGAAGGTGCGTGATGGTGGTGACTAAATCACTTCACAAAATCTCAAAGGTGTGGGGTGGTGGTGACCTAATCACTTCAAAATCTCTTTGTGCTTGCTGATTTCCAGCTCTGCATTATGCCATAGGAAACACCCAAATTACTGGTTTTGAAGGCATGATGAACAAGCCCGAATTCGATGCGGTTTTTGGCTCTGCCTATGTCACAGTCAATGAATTGTTTTCAAGAGGAGTTTGATCTCTTCTGCACACTAGCACTTAAAATGTTGTAATAGGCTTTGTGCTTTAGGTGTGAAGAACTAGTTGGCCCCTTTTGGGACCTGGAGTGGAGGTAGGTTTAGCACCCAATATTATGAAGGGTATTAGTATTTTTCCCATTTCAATTGTTGGGGTTTTTTTTTCCCCTAACAAGTAAATTGGATGTGCAATGCATGGTTATAGTCAAGAAGGAATAAACACAATTTTGTTTCAAAACCCTCTTAAATTGATGTTCAATAAATATATTAAACAATGTTTTGCATTTAGTGACTGAAGGGCATTTCAATATTCTAGTATTTGAACCTAGAAAAATACACCTAATTTGTGCATTGAGTGGAAAGGAGATTGGTAAAACCAATCATAAGAATTGCACATAGTGCATACTAGATTACAATAATACATATGTTAGTATCTCAATTTACAACAATGTTCACATTTTCTAAAAACCATGGCAACTTAGGTTGTATGTACTAAGGTTGAAGATTGTTAACAATTTTCATTTATTTTTAATTTGTCACTTTAAATAGCATTAGATACACAATTCTTGTGCAAAAGATTCACGAATATGTATCATCACTTTTGATGATATTATTGCACCTTGAGATTTGTGCCCTATAACCTAACATTAAAAGAAATGATGCTTTGTAAAAAAGTCCTTGATAATCATATTTGTTTTGAATTGATTTTTTCCAAATTATTTACATGTGTCTTGATGGATTGAATGCAACAAAAATGCTACAAACATTATTTTTAAAATCAAACTCCAACTTTGTTACAATTCCAGTGGTTCCATTTGCAACACCAATTTTTAAATCAATGTTTTCAATCAACATAACCAATGTTCCCAATATAACATGTTGCATGTGATTGAATCTTTTATTGTTGACCCAAGATTGAATGTGTTCAAGATTCTTTACATTTGTCTCCAATTGAAGAGCATAAATTTGGTAAGTCAAAAATTTCTTATGAAGAATCAAATCATTATAATAATCAACATCCTTCCAATGTGTGCAAAGTATTATCATTTCGTCATCAATGTATTGTTCTACTAGTTCTTCATTGATGTAGCAAGTGTTCAAAATTGATGAAATTTCTTCTTCCATTTGTGCTCGACAATAGGTTATGTTTTTTTAAAAAAACAATATTCTAGATCTTCAACATGTTTGATTGAAGTTTTCAAAGTATGGTACATTGCAAAATTTCAATCAATCACATTATGAACATAACGTTTTCTACAATAATTTTCTATGTTTTATAAATGGCAATGACATAATGCTAGAGGTTGTGCATGATTGCCCACCAAAATCACTAATTTAGAATGATATGGTTCATTTGTATCATTCTCAACTTGGCATAATCTAATTTCAACGCTTTGCAACAATGTACTCGTCATTATTGACATTTTTTCAATAATGATGATGTCAACTTCTTTGAGAACTTGAAATTCAACACTTAATTATTATAATGGCTGAACATATCCTTTGCATTGTATATGAAACATGTTGTGGACAATTGAAGTTTTTGAACTAAGCCTTTTTGTTGCACATCTTGTTGTTATAGTAAGGATACTTCTTCTTTAATAACATATAATATTTGGTCAAATATGGAATGAAAAATGTCTTTCCACTACCAAGAGTTCCTAATATAAAACATACATGCAATGAAAATATGCATAACTTCTAGATGGTAGTTATTTTAATATTTGAAATGAAATCATATTTAATATTCACAAAAATCAAATGAGTTATGTACCTAAAATGAAATGTAAACCATTTGTTTTAGAACAAATGATGTTGAATATATGCATTTGTTCATGTGACAAAATTGCATTTTCCAAAAAATCACCAACATCATATATCTAATAATTTCAATCAACTAGACCAATTTGTGATCCAACCCATGTAACATCAATATCGATATTGATTGGTAAATTTTGTGAATTTTCAAAAGGATGGTTCTCCAAAAGCTTGTTGTATATTTGGTTTTGCTTCTCATCATCATATAAATTTTTGTTCCCATTTTCAAATACGAGGTTTTGTAAACAATTACGAATCTTCACAATACCACAAACAAAACATTCATGATAATATGATCCTATTGAATTTGCAAAAAAAACAACGTTGTTTGACAATATGTTGAAAAAGAATGGTTCAACATGTTTGCCAAGATTGAAATTAATGAACTACACCAAATGTTCACTTTTATATTAAAAAGTCCCTAATTTGTGTTTACTAAACATGTCTTCTTCTTCAATTCTTGTTGTTGCGGAGAAAAATCTTTCTAATATTTTGTAAATGTGTATTAGTTCATGTCAAAAGGTCACACATAATATATATATATATATCAATGGGATGAAATCCAAGTATCTTGGATTTAGTCGCCATCTTCGTATGCAAGTTTGGCGGTTTAGAATTAACACATTTTTACACCAACATTTTTTGATACGATTAGGATTTGTAAACATGAAAGGGCCATTTCTATTAGAGATACTAGTTTTGTTATTATTATTGTTAAAATCAATTGAAGTTGCAAAGGGGTTACATCAACCAATCCCACTACTACAAAACATGGTTTTTCAAATGGTTCAAGTTGACTAATTGATCTTTTTCGATTAATGGACATGTCCATTTTGACTAGATGCCCGAAACATGTATTTTTTGACCAATCAACTTGACTAAAATAACTTATTTGACCAATACATCTAGTCAAATTAGACAACCTTAGTCAAAATGGCCAATGGGTTTTAGTCAAATGAGACATCTAGCCAAATTGAACATAAAAACTTGACATCATTAGTCAAAATGACCAATGTTCTCTAATCAAACAGGACATCTTATGTTTATTACATACCTACTTCCTACCTCTCACTTACAATTTTACGACCTACCTATCCACCCATGCACATGCCTACATGAATGTATTACCTACCTACATTCCCACACACCTATTTACATACATGTATTAAGTCTCTACATACCCATCCACCTACCTACCTACTTACCCACCTATCTTTTACAACCTACCTACCTTCATACCTCATAATCTTGTAATGAAGTGTCAAAATAAACATGTGAAATTTTTTAATTGACAAAAGTTGAACACCTTTTGTTGGTGTGGTCCATTGGTTAAGGACATGGTTTATCATTGGGGAGGTCAAGGGTTCGATTCTTAACATTACAACCTATGTACATGCTTAAAGGGCTAAAGTAGGCTAAGTAGGATATATTAGGTTAAATTAAGGTAGGTCAAGTAGGATAGGGTAGGCTAAGCTAGGCTACCACCTACCACTACAAGGAACAGGCCAATATGTGACCATCACATTTACAACTACCTGCAACTATTTGGTCTTTGCAACTAAATTTTTGTTATATACGACTATTGTGACATCGTGCTGACATCAGTCAAGTCATCTTCGACTACTTGCGACTAGTTTGCGACTAATTTTATTTCCATCTATATATGGGTTGGATTTATCATCCAAGAGTAGCCATTTAAAGTCCCATTTAGTCGTAAGCAAAATGGTGCTTAGTCATAGTTGGCGTATGTCTATATGTAAAATATTGTATTGTATGGTTTTTTATGTTATACAAAGGTGTAAAATACAAATTTGTACATATTCATAATATTCATATGATAAATTAAAATTAAATTCCCTGAATTTAGTGGAAATGTGGTTTCTGGACTAAATTAGTCATTTACCCAGCTTTTTCCAACAAGCCATATATTTTGTTTTATCCCCTGATGGCCATATACAAATAGCCAAACAAGGTGGAATATTTAACTCACATAACTAATTTTCTACTTAATCATGCATGTGTTGCCAAAATCGGCTAATGCTTCTTATGGATGGTGACCAACATCATTTTTTATGTTGGATAATTTTGGAAATATTGGAAAATGGCCTGAATTTGATGAAAA
>Ga0209208_10012622_pt1 | contig 10667 bp, 7 predicted proteins | sample S1TSphfallax_3_FD_187694 | JGI IMG/M metagenome (GOLD analysis project Ga0209208, IMG submission 187694) | Host-associated microbial communities from peat moss isolated from Minnesota, USA - S1T2_Fd - Sphagnum fallax MG (SPAdes) (version 2) | ecosystem: Host-associated > Plants > Peat moss >... | reverse complement strand
AAGTCTTGATGTTGCAGGGCAGGAAATTTTCTTTCAGGATTTTGTGATGTAGACAAAGAAAGTCACAGTGATCATCCAGAAAATAATTTAGCCAAATTTGGCTACATACTGGAGATACCAAAGTTTTTAAAAAACAGGATCCATCTATATTCATGGCTACCTAGTGGAACTTATCATAAAACTCTGGCAATTTGAATTTTTTATTTTCAATATCTGGCAAATTTGGGCCATATTTTTTATGAAAATTCCTTCTTTGTATAGGTCAAAATCATATTTTTCAGGTTAAAATTTGGCACAAATTCCCCAATAAAAAGTCACTGTTGCTTGGTGCTCAAGACATAGATCATCAAAGAAGTAGTATCCTCATTTCAAGCTACAACAAGCTTGTAAGCAATAAGCTTGATCTTGTTGAAAGTTTATGGAAACAAAAGCACAATGAATATAACAAACCACAGAGTGCTCTATTACTTAGTGCTTCAGCAAAATAGTACATAGTCTATGAAAAGATGCTGAGAAAAAAATGATAAACACAGAGTTGCAGAGATGATGACTACTTAGCACTACAGATCTAAGCAAGATACACACAAACTCAAAAATCAGAAAATCACTCCGCAAGAAAAACCCCTATCAAATAACCCTGAAAACCAACGGCTTGTTGCATGTCTCTAATGTCATGTTCGTGGTGCATACAGAAGAGAAGCATGTAAAATTATTAACAAGACCTTCCTACAAGCTTGGACCTAGATGTGGTCTGTCAATTTACATACTTCTACACAGAATGACAATGTAAGGGTCTGAGTTCTAGAGGGTTGGGCATGTCGCATTGTTGAAAGTGCACTGTGGGAAGATTGCAATATTGGGTAAGAAGTCTTTGAATCTGAATTGTTGAGTTCCATTGAAGCAAAGAGTGGTCTAGATCTGCAAAGAAGAGTAGCATTTAAGAGAGATGATCAGGCATTGGGTGGCTAGTAGGCTTGTGACTCTTGGGAAATGCGAAGTAATCTAAGATGAATCGGGGTTGTAGATGAGTCTATTGGGCTGAGTGGCTATCGAGTATGCATTGCATTACACGGCATTTTTGGGAGCTCAAAAGATCTAATGAACACAAAGAGAGACTAACCTCAGGCCAGATCTCAAGATTCTTGGTGGAATAGGTCTAGTTGGATATCTTAACAGAAAAAGGTTGGACTTAAGGGACTTGCTGAAGTTACTTATCATAGGAATGTGTAGTATGTAGGATTGTTGTTCATGAGAAAACACTAGCAACTCTGTTGTGTTCACAAGAATTGAGTGCATAATTAGGTTTAGGGTTTAGGGTTTAGAAAAAATGTGGTGAGAAAAAAATTGCAGTTCTCTTTTTGTATAGGAGAAGGGTTTGATTTTAGACCTTTCTCAAAATTTCAGCCCCTACCCCCAGCCTAGCGGCCTTGGGACAGGAATCTCAATTCCCAAAAGGGTCTAAAATCAGACCTTTCAATTACGTAAAGAAACATCATGTTTTCCCATTTGTGTTCTTTGTTCTTTTACAAGTTTCTTGAACCCTAATCATTCCTTTCAACATTTTTTTCTTTTGTTTTATGGTTTTGTGATGTTTCATGACTACCTCAAAAGCTCTACCTATCTTGCTCTTCATCTTCTTTGAGCATGGATCATTTGTTTGTGGACCATTCAACAGAACTTCACTCAAACACTCTTCAATGTGTTGTAGTATTTATTTATGTGGTTTTTATGTATGCATTTGGGGTGAATCACACTATGGTGACTACCTGTTCAAGTTTTTTTAGGTTTACTATTATGATATATACTTTTCAAAATGTGATGTATTTATTACAAGTTTAAATTTTGGTTGTTGGGCTTCAAAATTATGATTTTGACAAAGCTAATGTTACTTAATATTATTAAAATAATAGTAATAATTAAAATAATTTGAATTCAAGGAACCATGGATATATTTATGGTATACATAATATAACAAAGTTCGTTTTTAATTTCATATTACACTAAGCATTTGGTCTAATTAATCATTCAAATAAATGTTTGAAATGAATTCTATGAATTGGTCCAACTCATGATGGTTGTCGCTTTCCATTTCAAAGTGATTGTTTGTTAAATTTCAATTTTCTACATACTTATAGTCAACACTTTGAAAAAAAATCATTTGTGAAATGAAAATTATCTAATGTTTGACATGGTTCACAAACATGGTTCAAAATATGTGGATTCACACGTGAAATAGTCACTACAAATTGCATAAAGGTTTCAAATAATGTCAAAAAAATTGGAATATATTTGAATTTTTTAGTACAATGAAATTACATTGTACACAATTCTAAACACTACTTTTGTACAAATATATTCCAATCCACTGTGATATACATAGAATAAGTTTAGTTTCTTTTTTATTTTATTGTTTGGGTTATGCTTTACCATAATAAGCAAAAACATTGTGAAATTCCTACGTGTTAACATGGTTTAGGCTCAAAAACATTCCACCTAGGAAAACACTACAATGTGACTACATAAAAGGGGTCATCATAATGTGTTTTATTTTTTGTTACACTTCCATTTTGTTGATTGTGCAAAAGCTTGCTTGTTTTGTTTTTTGTTTTTTGGCTTGTGATATTTCATGGTGACCTCAAGAGATCTTCTCAACTTCATCATTTTCTTGTTTTCATCAAACATGCATCATCTTGACATTTAACATTCAATTTTTTCATTGTTTTCATGTTCAATGAAACTTTCTTCACTTGAACTCTCTTCACTTCCTTTTTCTTTTTTTTTTGTTGTTTCTTAGGTATGTGTTTTTTTGTTTTGCAATGTTGTGAAGGTTTTGTTCTTGTTTCAACAAATGATCATTACCTCTCACTATCAAGAGCATGTAGTTTTGTTATTAAAATGATTACTATGAGGAAAAAGTCCTTGAACATATGAATGCCCTCATTAGGAACATCACAATAATGTTTCTTTGAAGTAGGTTCAACAAAAGAAAACATTGCAAATTAAGGGGAAAAAATGAACAAAAAAAAAACAAAGGGGCGTGGTGAAAAATGTACAAAAGTTGCAAAATATATATTTTTTAAAAGATTTGCTAAATCTTTTGTGGAAGAAGAAGCCATGTTGAAAAAACAACAAAAGTTTGAAAAAGAATGTTGTCAACACAAAACGGAGAGTGGGTAGAGACTAAGCTTAGGAAGATGATTTATGAAGTTGTTGCTCCTAGAGTTGAGCATCCAACTTTGGTAGAAAAAGCAAATGTCAAATTGTATTCCAAGAGTGATATGGTGCATATGATGCTAGAATTAAAGTATGTTTTTCCATTGTTGCCAAACCTATAAACATATTATTTGTTACATCATTTTTAGATTTATTTGAAAGTAAGGGTATAACTATTAGTATTAAGAGGTCACATCACTAAAAAACAATTCTTGTCAATGTGGGTTATAAAAAATTTGGAGTGGAGATAATCCCTAGCTTACAACATAATATGTTGTTTGTTACATTCAATACCATCAGCTAAGAGGATGTGGAATGTTAAAGTTTGAGGTGGGCTACCTGGGGTTTTATGCCTTGATGTATTATTGTAGGTTAGAATATGCCTATTAGGAGTATTACCATTGGCATTAGATTATTGTTTTTAGCAGACCAACTTTTGTTATGACGCAAATGGAGATTATCCTAGCATGTGGTAAGTCAAGTTCATGTCGAGCCTAAGTGATGGAAGCAACTAATGGATTATTGCTAAGAGCTTGCTTGCCTCATTGACTTGGGAGATCATGCAATGCAAGCAATCACATGGAAGGTAAGTTATGAGTTTACAAAATTTCAAGCAACAAATGCACATCTTGGCCAAGATGCATTGTACCTACAAGTGGCCATATTGCACACTCGACACTTGGTGGATAAGCTAACAAAGCAACCATGCATTGGCAATTTTGCCCACTACTAACTTTGTCTTCCTCACCTGGTGAAGCCTAATTGAATCAACCAATACATGAGGGGTGAACGAATTACAACAACCAGGATGGAGGAGAGTCTTCTAATAACAAGATATACAACTATTTTATTCCTATTCAAATGGTACTTTATGCTAAGAGTAGTGGACATCCTAGCTAGATCTAGAAGCTTAATTGCAATGTGGGGACACTACAACAATTAAGAAGGGAATAATGTTAGGAAAAGGAGATAAAATAGAAAGCATATAGGCAAGTCAATAAATATAGACAAGTTAAAATGACAAAATAGGTAGGACAATGTGATAAGGTAGGCAAATCGGTATGACAATATAGGCAAATCAATATGGCAGTATATTACTATGACAACATAATGTAATCAATTTTTGGTAAGTCGATTTGCCAGACAATTAGGCAATTATAACCATTTTGTGGGGATTATAAAAATACATTTTGACTAACTTGTAAGGGGTTCAAATTATGATTGTATGTATGTTTATGTGGATCTTTTAAGGAAAAAAGCAAGGAAAGGAGTTATGAGAGGAGGGAAGGGAGAAAAACATTGTAAAACTTCATGGTTTATGGAAATATTTAAAATGTTTTTTCTTCCATTCTTGTGATGTCATTACAACAAAAAATGTCCTTGTACACCAAATGATTTCATTGGATTTTGAGTGAATTCACTAGTTGTAGTGAATGGGGACTAGTGGGGAAGTAATGAATTCACTAGTTTGGTGAACGAGGACTAATGAACTACACCCACATTTTGTAGTAGTGTGTAGCATTATATGTGGATTTAATTGAATGAATCTCTAAACTTAGAAAGGATTGAATGTTGTCCTAGTTAGTATGTTTACATGGTATTCATTTTAATGGAGTAGGACAAGGACCCAATAGTGGTATAAAGGTAATTAGTTTATTCACAAAAAATCATAATCAACACCTACAAAATTATATCATTAATAGACAGATTTTAGTACTTATCTAAGTTTCATGCATCATGGTGGAAATTTGGAAAACATTTTCACTTAAATTTTCTAAATAACTAAAATATTGGGACATGTGGCAACACATCATTTGCCCTCAATAATGACCAAAATAATCGCATATTAGTTTCATGTGACAATATGTATACAATGGAATGAAAGGATGAACTTGTATTTGTTGACTTTTTTCATCTAATACCCTTGTTGATTCTGACTAATATCACATGCGACTTGTGCAAGGTGATTAATGGGATTTTAGTTGCAAATGTTGTTGGACACTAAAATTCAGTTACAAACACCAATTGAAAATAAGTGTTTTTCTTCTAATGAGGGTATGTTATCTCTTAGTCCTAGATGTCAATGGCTTGATTTCTCAAGTTGTGCATTTGAGGGGTGATAAGGACTAGAAACCATTGTTGCCTCCTGTGTGGTGTGGGAATAAATTAATGAACTGATGATTGAATTATAACCAATTCTTAACCTTGTGTTCTTTGAGATTTGACATTGGGTTCTGGTCATCAACAATAACACCCAATTTGCTCCCCATGGTTGAGTTGTTATTAAAAGGTTTAGACATTAAACCCATATTTGTGTGGGGCAATGAGAAATGTGAACAAACTCACATTCGCCACCCATTAAATCCAAATAAGGAGTTAGTGTTAAAAAACATGAGTACGGTGTTCAATGAAATAAGCCCAAGGTTTAGGCCATGGTCTATTAACAACACTTTGTTAATAGATGATTGGCCACTCAAGTACCTAGGTAATGCACCCTCATCCTATATTATTCCCCAAATGTTCAATATGAGAAAAATGATCAAAACTACTTATTGGGATGCTTGTGGCCTTATTTGCTTGGATTGTCTGAGGCTCTAACCACCTTAGGTTATGTTGGCTCACACCTCCATGGGCAGAAGCGAATCTCAAAAGATAACCCACATTGGAAAGCCATAAAAACCTATGCATGGCAACCTCCCCCATAGGTGAATGATAGTGAACCTCAACCTTCATTATATCATTTGTTTAATGTTATTGTGTTTGTGTCACTAGATATGATACATCTTGTAGTATATGTTTTTCTAATATTTTTAACATCCACATTTGAACATACATGTAGGTTTCACGAACTATCAAAGCTAGCCATACCATAGTGGTTACTTTGACACTAATTTTGTCAAACACTCAAATGGCTTGGGGACATACCCATGGCCTTCAAGGCACCCGGATAGCTTTAAAGTTACAAGTAAACCAATCATATGCTCAAGTAGTTCAAGATGCTTGGCCAAAGGTAGAAGTCCTTACATTCAATTTGTTTCTATTTAACATTGTTAGTTTTCAAGAGATTAACAATGGTTTTTGTTTTTGCATGATTAATTTCCAATGGTGCAACAAATGTTTATTATGATGAACAAATTATGGGAGAATGAATACCTCAAGTTCCATGACATCCCAAGTTTAAATTGATTGGTCTAGACTTTTTGTTCAACTTGTTTACTACCATTAACACATTCATTATCTTTGTATGTTTTGTAGTACAAGACAAATGAAACCATCACCCTCATGACCCAAGGCAAGAAGTTTTGTGGACTAGGGACTTTTGTGAAATTTGGAAGCAAAACTACATAGTTATAACATGGTAGCTTTGGTCGAATATCAACATAAAACTAGCTTGCAAATTGTTATTCCTTTTAATATGTGGTGTGACAATATCCAATTTTTTAATTGTTTTGAACTTGGTTTATGTATTGGAATGCCCTTTTCACTTATTTGTATTCATTTTGTGCTCATAAATGGTTTATTGGTAAAAGGATTATTTATTGTTGTTATAAAATGTATGTCATTGGAGATCCAAACAACATTTGCAAAAAATTATATTGCTACTTACATTTAATACATATGTTGAAAAAAATTACAATATTGGATTGGTTTGTTTAAAATTGTATAGATTTTTCATAAAAACATCAGTCATTATTATCAAGATAACACTCATCAAGGGTTTTCATATATGACATCTCTTCATTATTTTTGACAATTGTCTTTATCACATTAGGCTAGGTCATATTCATATGCCATCGCACATAGCCTAGCATATTATTTTGCTATTAACTTGTGTTAATTTGCATCTAATGTGAAAGAGGATATGTCAAAGCTTGCTTAGGAAGATTATAGAAGCCTTTCTTCCATTCTTGTATTTCTCTTTTTTCAAGTTATAATTGATCTTATAATTTGATCTAGTTTATGTGAAAACTCATGGAAGTTTGTTATAATCAACTTCATTATAATATTTTATGATCAATCAAATCATGATAAATTTCATTCAAGTTAATAGTATATTCTGGGAAGGAATTTAATTTTATTTGACAAAAGATAATAAACATGTGGTTGAAAGAATAATTTTGGTCAAGATCCAAAACATTTCAAGTTTGTTTGAGTTTGAACCTTGGATGTGTGTTTTCATTTTTTTATGGTTTTTGTTCTTTTGAAAGCTTGTGAGAACTTGAACCCCAAACACGGCCTCGAACCAACAAGCTAAGAATAGTCATTAAGGTCAAGGTTTTAGAAATGAAAACTAGGAAAGAAATTTGGTGACTCATGCATGGGAGAATGTTGAATCATAATCATTTGTTGTTGGAATCTATTAGTTTGCCTTCCAAGATTTGACTAGCCATGTTACCAAAACAACAAAGTTGGTCATCATAGAGCTTGTAGTGTGGTTGCTTGCTTGTGTATCACCATCAACTTGATTGGAAGAATGATTACATTAACTTTTTGAATTCTACCATTCCTTGTATTGGACTACTTGCCCAATGCAACTTAACACCTCCAAAGATCTATTATATTCTTATGCATAGCTAAGAATATAACAACATGATAGTGAGGTGAATTTTTGTTGTGAAAAACACATTGGAAGCACCTTTAAAATGTGAAGCTTGAATCAAAATAATTAAATAAGACATTTATGTTATGGAAATCTTTGCAATCCATTATTGTAAGAGCCTACTACCATCACAAATTCATGTATTGCCAATTTGTTTTTTTTTAAACAATTGACAAGGCTAATAAAAATGTTTATTTCTTTTTTGGTTGAGGTTCATTTGGATTAACTAAAAAAGGCAACCTCGTATCTATTTATACAATAATGGTTAAAAGTTATAAAGCAAAAGGATCTCCATTGTAATGTTCAAAGTTTGAGCATGAAGGTGTTTTTTTGCCATCACATATGCCAAACTCATGGTAGAATTTCACACTTGTTTGTTTTTGTCATTTTTGGAATTGTTGGAAATGTTTTTCAACCATTGATGTAGATTTTTAAAAAATGGGTCTGATTACATGGGCTTGCATAATGCACATTTGAAACACCTCAATATTACAATATTTAATTCCAACATACTCACATCTTTCATGTAATTTCATCCATAGCCTTTCCTACATATGTGAATTCAATTATATACAACCATCAAGCCATACACACAGACATAAAATAATCCAATAGGTATGAGGTGAGCATTGAATCCATTAATCCATGTTATTTTAGAAATGTTTAATAATAATGGTTAAATCTAAATAAGAAACATTCTTGCAAAACCTTGGTCCTTGACCTATCAAAGAATAAAACAATTTGTTGTTTAAACTAGGTTTAACCTAAGGTTTGTTTACATTAACCTAAATTTTAACCTCTATGTGCAACTTACGTTTAGCCTAAGGTTTGGTTTCTAAATTAATCTAAAATTTAACTTTAAAGTTTAACCTAAGTTTAATTTTGGTTAGCATAAGTTTAATTTACATTTAGTTTAGGTTAAGCTTTCATTAATAAAAAAGACAATTTTTTTGAATGAAAATTTTAATAAAAAAAGACCCCATTTAAATAGAAGTAAAAAAAACCCTTTGTCATTTTAGACAAATCAATTTAAATAGGTCTGTTGTGATTGGGTAGTCATTTTAATTATTGGGGCACCAAATCATTTGATTAGTCATTTCGACTAATCAAATTAAAATAATTTAATTTCAATTTATTTTTTAAAATAAAATTAGTGGTAGGTAGGCAAGTCAACAAAGATAAGTAGATGGGTGGTAACCTAGCTTAATTACCCAACCTAACCAATTTAATCTAGCCCCCTAAACATGAACATAAATTACAAGTATTAAAAAATTGAACCCCTTGCCTCCATGATCATCGACCATGTCCTTACCAATGGATTACAACTTCATAAGTTGTTAACTTTTGTTAACTTTTTAATCTGAATAAGCTTTTGTTAATTTTTAAATTTGAATAGGCTTTTGTAATTAGATGATATGGTAATCAAAAAATAATTAAGTACGTAACTTAGTAGGTAGGAGGTGTATTGGCCATTTAACTATTTACTAACCTAATCTAACACTATGAGAAAAAAAGGTGTTTTATAATTGGCCTTGCAACTCACTATATTTATATGCCAAGAATGTTAACTGACAAATTGCATGAGTTGTAAAATTCCAACTCATTATATATATGGTGCAACTCAATTGCAACTTTATCTAAACAACTCATTTTCAACTACTATGCAACTCCATTATAACTACACCCATGATGTCATGTTGACATCATTAATTGTCATCCATCTATTGACATGTGGCACTAAGAAAATTTTTGGACATAAAATTTATTTTTTTTCAAAATATTGATCTCCATCGTCCATTATGATTGTTAATGATGGTCCGAAATTGTGACACATGGCAAAATTTTAAAATTGCCACATAACATATTAATTATATTTTGGATATATATATATTAGTAATTAAGTAGGTTGTACATAACCATAGGTAGGTAGGTTGGTAAGTCTTAAAACCTACATACTTACATATTTACCTAAGACCTACCTACCGACATAGCTAAGTAGAAAAGTAAGATCTACTCACTTACCTAGGTAGGTAAGTAGGGAGGAAAGCACAAGACTAAATGAACTAAAAAATAGCCATGAATTTTTTTTTTTAATTTTTTAATTTTATGTTTTGCCTTAAGGTTAAACTTTTTTGAACTCATCCCAAAATGACACTTTTATTTTAATGTGAAAACATAAGATAACAAGCCTTCTTTATATAGTTTGTAACATGGGATTTGAAAACAAAACATATGGGTTAAATCTTTTAGTTGTTTTTTAGTTGCAAATTGAGTTGCAATTGAACTACAACTATGACATTGAAATGTTCAAATTAGGCCAAATCCAAGGTGAGAGCTCCATTGTTTCTAATGTCTAAACAAAACTTGAACCCCTCCTATTGGCGCATCTAATGCACTTAAAATAATAAAAAATGGAATAGAATTGAGAAAGTTATAGTCTTCCAAAATAGAGGGGGTCAATTGTTTTTTAAAAAACCATTAAATGTTACAAAAGCCAATTCCCAAACACCCAAAATATTCTTCAATTATGTTATTCTATTGCTATTAGATTTCAAAGATGATTTGTAGAACTTTAGATGGTGTTGATATAACATTTTAAATTGTTTAGAATGAATTTTTTTTAAAAAGTTACAAGGTTTGAAAGTAGGAGGGGTCCAAAGAGGAAATAAAAAAGGAAAAAAAAATGTTTTATAAGTTGGAAAACTCATTTCTCCTCTTGTTATTTTTTCATAACTCCTTTTCCTTTACACATCAAAGATGATTTCTAGAGCTTGAAGTAGCGCTCCCATAACATTTTAAATCACTCAAAATGAAACATATATGATGAAGATATAAATAACTAATGAATATGTAT
>Ga0209208_10012621_pt1 | contig 10668 bp, 9 predicted proteins | sample S1TSphfallax_3_FD_187694 | JGI IMG/M metagenome (GOLD analysis project Ga0209208, IMG submission 187694) | Host-associated microbial communities from peat moss isolated from Minnesota, USA - S1T2_Fd - Sphagnum fallax MG (SPAdes) (version 2) | ecosystem: Host-associated > Plants > Peat moss >... | reverse complement strand
AATTTCATCAAATGAATTTTTTGTTTGCAATCCTTGACATTCAAATGAATGAAAAAGAAACAACTTGCCATGATGGCCATGGTTTTAAATGGCAAGACATAACATTTATCCTATTTTTATTTATTTTTCTTTGTGGTTCAATGTCCTTTGTGGCGTGTTGGATTGTGACTGCATCTCAAAGAGCCTTTAAACATGTTAGATGAGTTGTTTAGGACAAAAAATACTTGCATGTTTAATGTGGCACTTTTCATCTCGTAGGGTCCAAGTTCTTTAAGGTGTACCAAAATCTTATGATAGAGTCACCCTTTTTTATCTTTTTTACCTAGTCTTTTTTTACCATGTAAAGACACATTTATGGATGATTATGATGGAATCTATAATTTTAATGGTCTAAAATATAGTCCTTGTGAAAATTTTGACAACATTTGATTCATTATTTTTTATGGGGATCTAAATATAGGGTAAAAAAAAATTATAATTAAGGATTAGGCCCTTTTCGTCATGTGTGGTACACCTTAAAAGATTTTCACCTTGTAGTCATAAAGGACTATTGTCAAGTTATATAAGGGTGAGTGCAAAGTATGGTGGTTCATTTTCGGCAAATGTTCCATTCCATAGGAGTCCATAAAAAGTTTGCTAAAGAACGTGGTTACTTATTTATCATAACATATGATTATGATCATTTATAAATTGATGTTCATACATTTGTGAACATTCATATTCTATTTTAAAATTTAAATAAAATGATGATGATGTTAGTTGTTTTGATGGATGTAATTTTTAAATAATCATAATACTTAGAAAAATGTTTTATAAAATCCATATGAATAATGGCCACTTTAAATATTTCATAATCAAAGATTTTTAGAACAAAAAAATTGAAAGAAAATATAATTTGTAACTCATTTATGAAAATAAGGTCAAATTTTAACCATTTAAAATTCCATACAAAAACATTTGCTAAGGTTTCAAGAAAATGGTCCCATATATATGTTATTTATTCCATTTTTCAACATATACTTAGTCATTAAAAATTGATTAAATTAAAATTTACTATGAATACATTGATGTTATACCATTGTAGTTAGGAAATCATTTCATACGTTGTCCCTTCAAAAGTCCATTATTAATAATAAGGGTAACATTTTCAATATATATATATATTCTTAGTTTCATAATCAAGTTAGGAATTTAGAATCAATTTATTAATTAACAAATTGAAACATATATTTATCACCACATCCATTTAAACAAAAGGTACCCTACAAAGATATGAACATGATTCCATAAGTGAGCCACCATACCATGCATTCACCCATAGGACAAATCATATATTCTACTTAGGTGTCATAATAATAATGACTAGAATATGACTAGAAGACAATGCACCATTTGATTAGTCAAATGTATATTGAGATTAATATTAATTTTCTAAAATTATTATAGAACATATTTTTTAATAGGTAGGTAGATAATAGGTTTAAGTAGGTTGACAAAGGCAGGTAGGTAAGTAGGTGGTAGTTTAACCTAGCTTACTTAATATAACTACCTTAGTCTAACTTACCTATTTTAGCTTTATAGGAATTTAAAAAGGTTGCAAGTATTAGGAATTAACCTTTCATTTTTCACAATGATAAACCAAATCTTTACCAATGGAATACACCATCTAAAGATGTTCAATTTTTATCAAGTTTTAAAAATTACATGCTTATTTCATATCAAGACTATGTTGTAAGTAATAGCCATAGGCAAATTGTAGGATAGTAGGTAGGAGGTAAGCAGGTGAAGTAAAAAATAAATAGGTGGGCAAGTGGGTAGGTAAGTAAGTAGGTGGGTGGATAAGTAAGTAGGTGAGTTGGTGGGTAGGTAAATATGTAGGTAAGTAAGTAGTTAGGTAGGTAGGTGTTCAACATTATTATGTCATTATACATTAGTTGTTTTGTAGTCATTTCATATCATTTGAAAATGCTATGTCAATATTATCCATATCATTACATAATAGTCATTCTTTAATCATACATCAATTGCCATATTGTTCAAAATATAATGATTTGATAGTTGCATTGAAAAGTCATGTCATCGTTTTCACTTCATTTTAAACAATAGTCATTTTATAGTCATATAAGTGACAACTAGAAGTTCACATCATTTTATACTTTGTCATGGATGTCCTATGGATGAAAAAATAATGATTTTGTTATTACCAAATGTTATCATACATTAGTGGCAAAAGAAATTCATTTATGACTATTTACTTTTTCATATAAAATTAAAAGTTATATTGTATGAATATAGTCATTCATAAAGTCATTGAGGAGTTTTAGTCAACATTGTTTTCTTGGTTGCAAAACACATGATTCCTTCTAGTGTACACACTTGGTATTATAGAGAAGAAATGCAACACTTCACATTCTAGTACTTTTCTAAAGTGCAAAAAGAGAAGAACAATCAAACTTGGTTTATTTAACATGATTTTTCTTCAAATTGTAGCCCTTCATGAACAAAAACACATCATTCCGCATGGAAATTTGGCTTTTAGTCTATGAGAGTTCAATTTTCAAACTTAGCCACATAAATATGTTTGTTTTATGATTATAAACATACTTGATGTTATATTAAAATTTACTTTGGTTCTTAAATTCGAAAAAAACAATGAACCACCATAATAATTGCACTACATAATCACATTCCTCTTTGATCTCACAATGTTTAGAGCAACACCAACACAAACATTTTCCACTTCAAGTTATTACAACTTGTTGCTTATACTTCACCAACATTTTGTTCATTTTATGCATAGACTTTTGCATGATTTAAGTTCAACTTCATCTTTAGCATGTTCACCACATTTCTCACCATTAGATTTAACTATATTGACACAAACTTCTTCCAATTGTGTATAAGAAAAAAAATTCATGAACTCCTCATGAAAATATTAAAAACAACATCCAATAATGTTTCACATGGTGATTCAAATGATTCACAACAACACTCAAATCTCTTTAAATCATGTGTTCTCCTTTCATCATCATTTTAAAAACAACAACAACATCCCATTCATTGTAGCAACAACATAGTAGCAAGCCACAAGGGTAATTGCCAAACCTCAAGTGGTACACACAAATGTTCTCATTCCACCCTACCATTTTTGTGCATAATTGTTAACCATGCAACCATGTTGGAATTGTCTTAGTGACGACTATTGGACCTTACATTTTCTCCACTTAAATTAGTTATGATTACCATCATCAATGGAATTTTATGCTCAACAAATTACATATATTATTATTTACAACAAATTTTGTTGTGATTATTTTGAAGTGTTATTGTAATTCATGTGTTAGGTGCAATGGGAAGGGCCATCATTGAACTATAATTTGTAGCCAAAGGGATAAAAATGTTAGCAATACACAACATATTCTAGCAATTTTAGCACAATAACCATTCAAAAATTACCAACCAAAAACAATTTCACATATTCATGTGATCACCACATAGTCAACTACCTTGTTGAATCTATGGTATTAGTATGTATTCTTTTCATCACTTTTGTTTCCTTCACTTTAATTTAATTTAGTATTTATTTTTTAATGATTTTTTTCAAATGTTTTAAGAAAATGTCATGTTTCATTTGTATGAACAATTAAATCTAAACATTAAATATATCTCAATTCTAATATAAGACCAAAATAAATCTTATATGCATTTTTCGAATTGCATTTTCAATATTGTAAGTGATTGATGTTACTTTTCAAATTTCATTTACAATGATACATCAAATTATTAAATTATCATTGAATCACCCAAAGCTTTGATATTTGAATTTCTCACAATAATTGCATAAGACTAAATGAAATGATTCCAAATTTGTTCAAATGTTCCTACATTGTTTTCAAATTTGATATTTGAAAGTGAAAATATAACTGCATAAGGCTAACTGAAACATACCTAAAAACTACCTGATCCTTTTCTCCTAACCATTTACATGGACAAGAAAAGGCACATGTTATTGTGCCTTATCCTGTCAATTTAAAAAAGGAATTGCAATAATAATTATTTTGAACAATAAAATTTGAAATTACATACTAACATACATATATGGGTCGCTTCAGAGCACACTTTGGATAAATGCAGAGAACACAATAAGTATTTATTATATATATATATATGGTATTCATTCTCAAGGAACCTTGTTTAATGGCCATTCAAACTAAACTATTGAATTATTGGCCTTGGGGGGTTTGAAAGGACCAATATATTTTTGCCACACGGCAGAAGGATTAGATGATTAGATCCCTTTGAATAAATATGAGGCTTCAAATTTAGGCCTTTTTGTTGACTTCATTCTTGCTTAAATTTTGTTAGAAAATCCCCTTCAACTTGCTGCTTGAACAGAAAACACAAACCTTGACTGCATGCCATTTATAGGGCTTGAATTTCCAATTGCAGCTGAACTGGCTATCCGTTTTGCAGAGCTTAAGTTGTGTCTGTTTATTGCACTAGAGTGGTACACCAATCTAATAATCCACAACATAAAGATCTGTGAAAGGTTTCCTAGTGTGTTTGAACGACACATTTAACACACCATCTTTCCAACAGCAGAAATGTGGGTTTAGAAACTTCAGATTGGGCTTTACAATTTTGGTGTTGAATGTGGTAAAACAATGAAACCCTGCCAAACTTTATAGAAAGAAAGCACCAAACAAAGGGAGAGAAAAGGAAACAAGGTGCAAAGACTGAAGTCCAGGCCAGCAAACAGCCCAACAAAGGTGGGCAATAAGGAGGAAAGGGAACCACTAAGAACGGAACCCTCCACAGAAAAATCCACTTGCCATTAAAGGAAATTATTGGCAGATCTTTACATAGGGCATTACCCTATGTGAAGGGCTTTACCCTACACAAAGGTAACCCTGGGTTTTATCCCAATGGTTACCAGAAGCAGGGAAGCAACCCCAGTGCATAATGCTTGCAACTCATTGTTTGTTGAAATAACCAAAAAAAACCATTAGGGCCTTGACATTGATATATAAGCCCTTATCTCTTGAACTGGGCAAAATAATCTTTAGGGCCTTTACAACCATAGGCCTTCCCACATAGCACACAAGAGTTTCTTAACCCTCCATGAAATTTTCTCTTCATCATTCCAGGGCCCTCACCTGGTGCAAGTGGCCAGTCCTATGAATAGAGGTCATCATGGTAGGAAGATCCATGAAATTCTGGGGCACTCAACTGTTGCAATCCCCCAATCCAATGGATAGAGGCCATTTTAAGAGATCTGTCAAATTCCAGGGCATTCACCTGGCCCAATCAACCAGACCTAAGGGTGCATTACAGCACATAACATCCCTGTTAGCAGATTATCAAATTGGTTGGGGTTCAGGCCTAAAACCCTCATGTGTTGGCTGTGAAGAGAAGTTGATGAAATCACTGGAATCAGTACCTCTTGAGTTAAGAAATCAGTCAAAAGAAGGGATTTTTTCTCACAAATTGACCACTTGCTGAGTTGCTAGTTTACCCCCCATGATGACAAGCTGCTCACCCAGTTGCTATCCTAAAGTTTTAGATGAATAAATAAATGAGGAAGGTCATAAATGTGGACACCTGCCCTCATGTTCCATTTCAAGAATGCAGATGATAAATGGGATGGAGGGAGGAAGCAGGGAGGCACAGAGATGCAATTGAATAGCAATGCGACAAGAATTAGTAACCACGCATTATCAATTGGAAAGCCTCATTGGAGCGCTCATCTTGGTACTCATAACCAAGTGCATCAGCACAGTGTATGAACTCCTGCTCATCTTCCTTCACAACTTGCAAGCCAACCAAGACATTGGCCCCTGTCTCTCCCTGGCACACAATCTTGTAATCAGTTCATACACAAAATAGCAGGCTATGGATGAAGCATGCACCTCTCCATGACCACAAAGATCAGTGGTCCATAAGTGTCATAATTCAACAGCATGTTGGGGCATTTGATAGAACAAGACTCAACAAAGTACCTGTGAGCGATAATGGAAGAGTGTGATGTTCCATCGTGGGCTGAACATTTCCAAGAACTGCATTAGAGCACCAGGTCTTTCTGGAAAGACAAAGCGGTAGAGAAGCTCATGATCCACCTGTGTTTGTCCTCCCATCTGCAGCATTGATAAATCCATTCCAAATTTGAGTCTTTCTACACCACAGAAACAATTGCAATAAGAAATTTTTGCACAACAGAAAGAAAGATGTGAAAAGAGAAGCACCAGCTGGTTTAAGAGAGAAGCTAACCAGGTGACGAAGGTGATCTTTAGCAAGGTCATTGTTTGTCATGTCAAGAGTATGCATACCAGCAGTCTTCATGCGCTTTTTGAGAGCTGAAAGCTCCTCCTCCTTGTGCAACCCAACACTGCAAAACATCACTTGCTTTAACTTCCCTGAGTTACCAACATACTCATATACAAGTGTGAATACAAGTCTTTGCCCCATGGCCACCTCACTCTCAGCATAACCTGGTGCAGCTGGTATGATCCAAGAGTTATATTGAACAGCCATAATACCTGTACAAGACTAGTGCTTGTTCCTCACCATGTGTACACCGATATTTGAACTCAGTGATATTGATGGGCCCCACCTGCACCAGGATCAAATGATATGACAATTGTATTTCATGAATTTCAGATCCAATGGTTTGTTTCCCTGGTTGTGGACAAACCAACTTTCACCTCTGGCCTTGTACAGTGAGAGAAGGGGGAGAGACTGATGAGCTTGCTTACCATCTCTGCAAATTTCTTGAAGGAGCCTCTCTCCTCAGGCATGAAAGTCACAAGGACTGCTTCCTTGTGAGCACCGACATCAGCAAGCTCCGTCACGATGCGTAAACGATCAAAGTTCATGTTAGCACCACTGGTAACAGCAACCACTGCCTCATCCTTTATGCTGTAATATTGACAGTATGCTTTTGCACCAGCAAGAGCCAAAGCTCCAGCTGGCTCTAAAATACTTCTGGTCTCCTCAAACATGTCCTACATCATACATTGTGAACACATTGTCAGGATGACCAGAATCACAAAATACTTGCAAGATCTCAAGAATTAGAGAAAAAGAAAAACTTCCACGATTAGCAAACATGTGTAAGCAGAATAGCCAAGGAAGAACAAAGAATCTAATAGTGCAACAATGCAGAACCTTGATAGCTGCACAAATGGCATCACGGTTCACCAAAACAACACCATCAAGGAGCTCTTGACACAACCGGAATGTCTCCTCTCCAACCACTTTCACTGCCACACCATCAGCAAAGCCTCCAACTTGCTGGAGCAACACACGCTGGCCATGGTGAAGAGACAAGGCCATTGCATTTGCATCTGCAGGCTCCACGCCTATGACTTTCACCTGTCCCTCACAACAAAGAATGAAACCAACACATCATAAACTGCCTACAAACAAAATGTCTTTCCATTGTGTGTTGCTGCCATTAGTTCCATCAGCTAGTTGTGCTCCAAAATCTAGGAAATGTTCACAAGAAGGCCCAAGTTCACCAACCTCTGGACGAACTTGTTTCATATATGCAGCAATGCCTGCAATAAGGCCCCCACCACCAATGGGAACAAAGACTGCATGCAAGGGCCCTTGATGCTGTCTCACAATCTCCATGCCAACTGTTCCCTGGCCTGCAATAACTTCTGGGTGGTCAAATGGTGGTATGAACACCCGACCTTCATCTATACTGCGCTGTTTAGCATATGCTTGAGTTTCATCATATGCATCTCCCACTAACACAACTGTTGCACCCAGCCTTTTCACTGACTGCCACTGCAGGGTTCACAGTAAAACAAGTAAGGACAAACTCCAATTTCAGAAAGATAGATCGAACTTAGACTCTGAGCATTTGCAAAAACACAGTGTGAAAGTGACGATGATCTACAGCTGACCTTAATTTTGGGGGTTGTTACAGGCATGGCAATGACAGCATCACACTTGAGTCTGCGAGCAGCTAAAGCAACACCTTGTGCATGGTTCCCTGCTGATGAACAAATGACACCTCTGTCCAACTGCTCTCGCGGCAGCTTTGCCATCATGTTGTATGCACCTCGCAATTTGAAAGAAAATACCTGAATCCATCCATCCAAATACATAGGGTTTAGGTTTAAGGCTTGAGAATATGAAACTCTCTATAGGCAGGTATACTCTTGGTGTGTAGCCAGCCATCCAGAAACTGCCAGAATCGGGCCTGTAATGCAATGTTGCATTCAGCAACATTGCATTGAGTACAACGGTTAAGTTTCTTGCATTAGGTGAACAAGTTACACAGAAAACTGTCCTCTGACTCTCTCTGTTGCATTCTGCAGAACTCCAGGCGCGAGAGAGACAAGAGCTCAAAAGTCTCTTTGCAAATGCATGTTCCATGATGGACCCTTACTCCCTGGATGAACAATATGATGTTGGAAAGGAAATAAGTGAGTTCAAGAAAGATGGAAAATTCTCAGGAAAGATGGTTAAGGAAGCGTGTACTCGCCGGTTGCATGTCTTCACGCTTAAGATGGATTTGAGCTCCAATTTTTTCACTAAGCTTGGGAGCAAGCTCAAGGGGAGACTCTATCGCAACATCGTAAACTTTGGACGCCAGAATGCGCGTCAAGTAGGATGTCGGACTCGGTCCCGCAGCAGCATTGTCTGCAATTCTCGTCTTCTCGGAAATGCCTCCTAGATATCCGGCTTCGTACTGCAGTGAAGCGGGCATGACGTGAAGTAGCTCTTGAGGCAGAGGAACCTCACCTGGTGTCGGCCCTGCATCGTCGGCCTGTGGCGTCGAAGGCGGCGGCGGCGCTACAACCACAGAATCAGGAGAGGCCACCACTTGTGGCGGCGTAGAAGAAGATACCGGCTTTCCTTTCTGTGAAGCTTTCCCGATGAACGGACTGCTTGAGTTCGACAAAACAGCTCTCGCAAGGTTCTTCTGCCGCCCTCTTCCTTGCACCTGGGAATGAAGAACCGAGCTCTGCAAGCTTTCTACACTCGCAGAACGCAATAGCTCGCAGCCTGTCATCACCACGGACTTGCCTCCTCCCCGGAAGTCCACTAGGCTGCTCTTCTTCTGTTGAGGCAAGAGCCAGCTTGAGGTCTGCAACTGCATCTGAGAGCTTTCCACAGCGGCGGCTCCAGAAACGGCTCCGCACCTCAATGACGCCATACCTGCGGTCTGAATTACACAACAAAACTCTGCAATGCGCCCAACAGAAACAAAACAAAACAAATCAACTTTGTTCTACAAACCCGAAAAGAGAAGCAGGACCTCCCTCCCGCGCACACGGAGGCGTACGTACGCCTCTGTGTGCGGCCAGAGCACGAGGGCACACTACCTTGCAAACGGCGCAGAGCGACGAAGCGAAGGAGATGGCGAGACACGAAGGCGCTTCGACATACCTACCCTTCCTGCCCGCAAGCCTACTGCCCCTGACCTCGGCGGTCCCTTATCTCTCCTTCTGCCGCTAAAATTCAATAGGTAATAAAAACAGTGTTTTTATTTTGATTTTTCTTATTTCTTCAAATTTGTGAGGTAGGATGGTAATTGGCTGGCTACAAATTGTGAGTGCTTGAATGTCAAGGTGGTTTGTTTTTTTTTTTTGGAGGGGCAGGTGGATCCAATTGGTCACATAAAGATTTTGTGTTTTTTTTAATGGATGTGGGCATCATAATTTAATATGTATGTTCATAACTTGCTGACTACAAATTTTTTAATGTTTTATATTCAAATGGTTAATTTTCAAAAAATATTTAAGTTTGACTGGCTATTGAATGTGAAGAGTCATTGATTTATGCTTGTTTTGGCTTGTAAGACAATGTTGTGCATCACTTCAACCATCATCCAATGGATCGATGTTTATGTGGGGGTAGTTGTCAACTTTCAAGAATTGAAAAAATATTATTAATTTTTTTTCAAAATCAGTCATTGGACATTCTTGTTTCAACAAGTGTCATATGACAACAAATTGCACATATTTTTCAGAGCATGATGAAATTTCATTATAATTTTTTTTTTTAGTTGATTGCATTTTTCAAGAATGTCATTTTTGAACAAATATTTGCTTTTATTCTACAATGTCTCTATTTTTGTCTTTTGTTTTGTAGTTGCATGGTCTTAGAATTTGGCCTTTTTTAAAAAGACAACATGTCCATTGGACATGATGATCTATAGTTTGTAAGTTTTATTGAAGGAGGTCCAGAACAAGCATCTATCCATAAGTAGGACGGAACATGGTTATTTATTTCACCAACATTAATAGTTAATTGAGTTATGTGGCATCCCCATAATTATTACATATATGGGTTTTGGTCATTTTTTGTTGTACACAATGATGATGATGGTGTTGCAAGATGCAACCTCCAACACTTACCTTGCATTTTATGTTAGCTAGGAAAAATTGATTTGAATGCATTCCATGGGGTCAATAGCTCCAAAGGATTTATGATTTCCAACAAGGAAAATGGGACTTGTCTTGAGTAAGCATGTGCAACTAGTGGGACCACGTTGATGAATGCAAGAGATGGGCAACATACCTAGGGCAACAAGAATAGACTCTTGAAGTTGTTCAAGAATTGCAAAAACACATGAAAAGGAAAGGTACACCTCCTTCCCAAATAATAAGATATTTTGGGAACAAGATCCCGTACTTGAAGAATGATCTTATT
>Ga0209208_10012620_pt1 | contig 10668 bp, 10 predicted proteins | sample S1TSphfallax_3_FD_187694 | JGI IMG/M metagenome (GOLD analysis project Ga0209208, IMG submission 187694) | Host-associated microbial communities from peat moss isolated from Minnesota, USA - S1T2_Fd - Sphagnum fallax MG (SPAdes) (version 2) | ecosystem: Host-associated > Plants > Peat moss >... | reverse complement strand
AATGATATTTTCAAGAGGTAGTTGAAGAGTAATGATGGAATCCAACGTGTCTTTGTACTTGAAAACAAGTTATTTTAAAAAGTCTCTTTAAGATCAAAAGTAGATCCACCCAATCTTGGTACTTGTACAACAAAACAAACACCATCATCATCTTCATGAACATACAAAGAACTAACATCATTTTCAAAAACATGAGAAGAATAATCACCATCATTAGCTTCAAAAACATGCAAAGAAAAAACACAATCATTTTCATCTTCTCTAGTTTCGTCACTTGACATACAACAAAATTCTTTTGGTTCATAAATACAATAGTAGAACCAATTCTATTCATGGTCTTCTCTCAATCCATAAAAGTATAACCCATAAACACATTGTCAAAAGAAGGAACAACAATTATTTTACTATAACTAATAATTCCACCATTTGAAATAGTAGTAGTAAGGCCATCATGAGTAAGATGAACACCAATTCTTGCATCAATAGAAACAACAATAAACGTAGCATCAACAACTCCATCAACAACTACATCTCCAAAATGAAATGCATCTTGCATAAGCCGCAAATCATTAAAAATAAAAGATAATTTATTTTGCAAAAACTAAAACCAAAATATAGAAAAACGACCCAAAAAAATATATATATATATCCTAAGACAAGAGATTCTAAAATGGGAACCTCACATGCTTGCTCACATCCTTTAACATTCCCGTGAGGAACATCATGTGCAACAATTTTTGGACATCTTGCATGTAGTTTTGAAATCTTTATATGAACAAGTTTGACCAACATAAGCTATAAAAAAAGGATTGAATACTTGTCAAAAAACTTTAGTGCTTCCTCATTAAAAAATTGAAACATTTACTTTATTGATCTTCTCATATGCAACCATGTTTTGACTAAATGGTTCTTCATAATGCTTGTGACCAAATTTCATAACAAACAACCAAATTTCAATTCACCACTAATAAAATATGCTACATTGTTCAATTGTGTAAATGTTTATCAATTTGGTTAAACCTACCAAGAAAAAAAACCCACAGATTGACTAAAAAAGAAATGGAAAAACACAAAATCACATTAACAAATCAAAAGAAAAAAGAAAGAAAAAAAAACACAATGCAAATCAGAAAAAAAAAAGTTATAATACTTACTTCTTCAAAAAAATAAGATCCATATGATTTATTACTTCCATCCCATATTCCTAAAGAATAAACACTTGCTCCATCCAAGTGATTCTAGTACCTTGATGAGTCTTATTGGATAAAATCTTATATTTTAAAATAGAAAAATTAGTAGTAATTTTATTTGTCTGTAATAAGTCATAATTAGTTTTGACCAATAGGAGTAGTAATAAATGTACCTCATCAAAAATTTTCCATTTAAGTTTAGAGTGAAAAAGCAATGAATGTGGCCTAAGTTTGGCACTAGGCCAAACAATAAGGTGACAACAAGCAAACTTATAGGTTTCAACAATAATCAACAACTAAATATTAGTCTATAGTAGGCGATGTTGATATGTAAAATAACAAGTAATGTTATCCTTTAGTTTTTGGAAACCCCTTGACAAAATCCTAGAACAACATTAGTAAGTAATGAAAGCAAAGTGAATTTATCAAATTTCACACTATAAAATTCAAAACACCCCTTTACTAAAAAAATCACATACAAAATTATTCGAATTGAAGATTCAAACGAAATGGAAATGTGTGCTAACGCATTGCTTGTGCTAGCATCTTATGTTTCTTTTTGATGGATAACACAACATACGGTTTCTTGATGAACCTACCAAGACTAGTTCTTGAGGGTCAAAAAGATGTTTTGTCACCAATGACTTTAACATGACAATACTTTGCATCTATGAAAATATTGAACAAAATTGCATGTGCTTTACAAGATTCAACAATGTGCTACAATTACTTCTACTTTATAAGCTTTCTAATACCTTTTTTCAAGGATTGGATGCTATGAAAAAAACTAGTTAAAATATATGTAAAATATTTTCCACAACACAAAAGTCTAATTGGAAAAAAAAAAACAAAAATCCTTCCAAAGGTAAAAAATATTAGGAAAAAACACAATAATATTAGCCTAGGGTTAAGGTTTAGATTGGTTTAAGGTTTAAGTTTTAGGGTTTATAATGATGCAAGAAACAAACCTAAACCTTTTTTTTTGTAGAAAATAGGGATGAAAACTAAAAGAAAACAACATTTGGTTGGAATATATAAATTGTTATTTTAAGATCCACAAGATCTTTAGCAAAATCTTCATATTAATGTCAATAGATTTTTTCCTATCAAACCAATAGAAGAGTCTTCTCTCATTGAAAATGTTATCCACCCAAAGTTTAACATGCTAGTTCATTTTTAACCTCTTTTATTCACATATCCATATCTTTATCATTAATTTGAGGAAAACAAGATTTTGGACATTCTCCTTAATAGAAGATTCGTATTCAATCCCTTCAATAACTTTAGATTCAGAATGAGTATTAAATTTGGAAAGAATATCAACATAATTAAAATGAACTAAAGAATTAAATTTTGAAACAACATCAAGATTACCCCCAATGTTATTTTAGCAACAAGTCATAAATGTGTCATTCACTTCGAGGTAGCATAGTGCAAGCTTCCACACACGAATAGTGCAGGCCTCGGAACAAACCAACATAGAAACATGTCATGTTTTGGTGGTAGCCCGGTGTTCGTTTCAACCAATTGAAAACCATGCACCACAAAACATAAACCTCGAAACCTACCACTCATTTAAACATGTCAAGTTTTGGTGGGTGGCCCAACACATGTTTCAATGCCCAGGCAACCCAAGCCTCCGAAATAGATCCCACCAAAACATGTAATATTTCAAGAGCTATGTTTCGGCCCCATTCATCCATCTTCCGTCTTCCTCCGTGCATGCCCCATGACCCATCCATGATGTTTTAGACATTTTTCAACTTTCCCATGTGTTGTTTAACTTTTGCTAGACTATTCTGTCAAGACAATTAATGAAAGTAATGGAATAGGTTTTTAAGTTTAAGTAGGAATTGATTACAAGTGGGATGTGTTGGGTGTTAATCGACACAATGAACAAACAGGCACACCCAAGTTTTAGTTCAAATAAGGTTTAATTTCTTTGTAGAATTTCTTGGTTTTCTTACAACTACGAGCTTTTTTTTTCCCTCCAACTCAAACATAAGGCAATCCAAGTCTTCCATTATTTTGCTGGTCTTCAATTATTATGAACACAAAAGCTGAATTAATCTTAATAGAAGAGAGGAAACATGGAGAATGAAGAAACAAACATGATAGTAGAAAATGTGAGAATAGACAAAACAATTTTGGTGGAGACTTACATTCATGAGGAGCGACTTCGATTATTTAAGGAATGTCATAGTCATTGTTGAGAAGACAAGGAGTTTATTTGTGTTTATTGTCATTGCAAGAAGAATTTGAAAATGAAGATCAATGAGCACCGAAAAAAGGGGTGTGACAAAGCTATGGATTCCAAAGGGAATCTTCTCAAACTAAAGTTGTACCCACCATTAAGAAATGTAGCAGAGGGTGTCTATTTTGCGAAGGGTGGAAACATTCTAAGATATAAAGCAAAAGCAAATGCATTGTCGAAGCCAAAGAGTAGTCGCCCTTCAATTACATTAGCTTTACAACCAATACAAATGTATGAACACAAGCGTAAGAAGGAGAAAACCTCGCCCTTGGAAATCCGTGACAAAATTGAACAAGATTTTGTTATTGTCCATAAAAAATATTTCACGAAACATGGAGGCCAATTAATTAAACAAGTTTTGAACCAGAGAGGATTTTCGAGCGCCCCGCTTTGTCAAAACTTATCACTTTGGATAAATCGCAACATAGTGGTATTGGATCACACCTTTTCTATTTGAATTTGCATCATTGTACTATTTCCTTAAGTTTCAATAAGATTCAATGAATAATTGTAAAACGTTTGCACAATATTAATCTAATTTTTAGTGCTCAATTGAAAAGCAACCCATATTAATTCATGTGAACCATGTTTCAATATACATCTTTTCATCCCCAAAATTCCAAAAGTTTCAAACTTCTCCAACACAAAATGATGTTTCAATCATGTTTCAACATTGTATTGGTTCCATGTTTCAATCATGTTTAATAATTTATCATTCCATGTAATTTCTAGATTCTATTAGTTCCAAATAAACATGTTACAATACTAGTAGATAAGTTTATGTTTCGATGGCAAATTATAGATATTCCTCATCAATTATCATGTTTTGAAACACATCTATCAAAATTTCATCCCTTGTTCATGGATGCGATCATGTTTTCAGTTTCATAATCAACAAACCTAGAGTAAAAGTTGGTGATTTTTAATAGCCATGTTTCAGTAGGTTTTAAGTGGTGTGTTTTTATGGTATAATATGCCTCATTTCAAAATGCATTTACCTTCCGAGGTTCTTAAATTCAGATCACAATCTAAAGAGTGAGAAGTTGAAATAAACAAACGTTTCGGATAGAGCCTTGCCATTAGGAAATCTAGGTACAAATCGAAAGGAATTACATACCCCAAAATCAACTCCAAAAAAACCAAAATGAAATGGTGGGGACATGAAAAAGAAATTAGAACTTGATAAGGTGTTTTATGAAAACAAAGGTCAACAAGAGGCTAATAGTGTTTTGGGAACTCTCAAAACAGAAACCATTGTTTGTTGGGAAAATCGTAGAAAAACTGTGCATTTGGCATTTATTGCAATGTAATCTTTTTGATTGGGACTAAAAAGCACAAAATAAAGAAGAATTTGTAAAAAATTTGGGTACCTTTTTGTGCGATCCAAACTTCAACAATGTTTTCTACTGCACATTCGAAAAGTTCATGTAAGGAAACAAAGTGGTACTCAATTGCTCTTACCATATTGATCCATTGTCGAACATTCACACTTATGTCTAGTTTTTAACATATGCATTCATAGTCACATCAATCATTTATTTCAACTTTCATTCCATATCTACATTTTAAATACATATGCATGTTTGAAATTTTCCATCATTAGTGTTTCAACATCATTTAAGGTTCACAATTAGAATTCAAACTCCCTAGCCAACAACAATGATCAACAATATGGCCATCATAGTGTAGTTGTAATTGATGCTACCTTTGGAACAAATGAAAACAAAGTAAATTCTCTCACTGTAACTAACGTTGCAGAGCCCAAGAAACCTTCGAAACATAATGAAACACGATTGTTATATGTTGACACATATTGAAAGTTGCTTATGTTCATAGCAATTTCCATTTTACACATTGATGGTGTTTTACAAGTGGAAAAATAGTTGTCTAGTTGTGTACATAATCACATTTTGGAGTAAGTAAAATGGCATGTCCAAATGGATGGATGTTATCAATCAAAAGACACAAGAATTAAAACTAGATTGGAAACCAAATGCCTTCATCGTTGATGATGCTAATGTGGAAATCAATAGTCTAAGGTAACATTTTAATTCTTTTATCATTCCAATAGCTTAGGTGCACAATATTTGAGCTAAATCTATGTTTCAAAGGTAGAGTTTTTTATATTTCAAAATGATTTGAACGTGGGTATGCTTCAAGATGAAATTGTGTCATGTTTTGGAAATTATTTTATTCTAGGGTCCTTAACTGTAAATTCCTTCAGTGGTTTATGTTTCAAGTGGGTTTTAGCGGTTGACCTAGGTTTTAATGGTTTATGTTTGAAGTGGGTTTCATTGGTCAAACAAGGTTTTAGTGGTCAAATTAATTTACAATGATTTATTTTTGGAGTGGGTTTAAGTGGTCGAAATCGATTTTAACGGTTTATGTTTTGTGTGAGTTTCAGTGGTTTATGTTTTAATGGATTATATCGCACATTTTAAGCCAAAATGTGGGTGGGCTTAAGGTGGTTTGCAAACGAAATGTAGTCTATTTTGAGATGATTGGCTATGTTTTGGAGATTATTGTATCATGTTTTTATTGTCTTGTTTGATTGCAAGAAAATATGGCCAAACACAAAAATATTTTTGTGCCTTTGGCATGTAAGAAAAGTTTGATAGAAGTAAGATTGTATTAAAATCAAGGATGTGGCAGTCCAAGCAAAGGTCTTAAAGAATATGGAGCGTATCATGCATGATACAATGAAGCCCAATGGAAAAACTCCTTTGGAATTCACAAAAGAGGAGTTGTTAAAGCTTATGGAAACGATTTTAGATGTTCAAGCATTTTGGTCGTATGTTATTTTAGAGTGGGTGCCAAAATGCGAAATGTGGGTGATGGGGAATCGGAATCTCCCATATGCTAACCAAGATACTAATGTTGCCACTAAAAGCTACCATGCAAACTCAAAAGCGACATTGAGAGCCACAAAGTCATGACTCTTTAGAAGACGGGTGGGTTGGCGCATCCACCAATTATTGGGAGATATTTTGTTGCATTATTGGTATTAGAGTTTGATAAAGAATTAGGGGTTTGTCCCAAATAGGAAGTAGGAATGATTTGTTGCTAACATCATTCTTCATGCAAAAGACATCCCCAATAGGTGTGTGACTTTTCTAGAGGATATGCAATTGTTGCATCTTTGAAACATGAAGATGTGAATTACAAGGTCTATAACCTAGAATCTGAATGGGCCTAATGAATGCCTCTAATTGTAAAGGAGAAACATATGTAAACATCAAATTAAAATATTATTGTTCCTTTGCCATGATCTAGGAAAAGGAACAATTGAACGTTATTACGGTTCATTAAGTGGAGCTTTGAATAGTGGGTTGAATAACATGCTATGTCCTTGCCCAATTTTCACGCCTTTTTCACAACAAACACAAAGAATAAATCTAGTTTCCTAAAGGATTGAAAACCTTGAGAAGAATATTTGTGATCTCATCTTCAAATTAGTTTTAAACGTTCTTGAAAATATTATGTTCATGCAACATTTATTGATTGATTTGAGGTAAGTACCTAAAAGGCAATAGATTGTATTAACAGAACTATGAAGTGGGCTTATGCACCCAATACAAGCAATGAAGTTCCAACAATTGAATGATGGGCACGAGATGTGCTTAAAACAATTACACAATTTCCTTAGTTGTAGTGATGCAGTTGAAAACATTAAATCTAAAAAAAAACTAAACCTTTTGTGACTTGAAATTTAAATGTTCGACCACTCAACATGTTTCAATCCATGTTTCAAATACTTTTGCAAATGAGGATTTATATTTCTAAACAAGATGCTTCCTGGCTACTAATGGAACCAAATTTCATGTTTTTACAATTCAATCGGCAAGTTTCAAAAAAATCAAATGCATTTGACAAATGCATATTTTGTTTTTTTACAGATGGTAATGTCATTTTGAGATGTTTTTAACTCTATGTTTCTAAGTGTACTTTTTAAAGTCTTTTAGTTTATGTTTTTAAACCTATGTTTATAAGTATATATTTCTAAGTCTATGTTTTTAAAAATCATGTTCTTAACATAAATTTCCTAGCATTTTGTTTGTCTTATGAGGCATATCTATGTTGCAATCACTATGAGCTCTACAAGTCCCCGTTTTTAAACTTCACAACAAGTTTTTAAACACAGAAGTCCATGTTTCAAAAGATCACATTCTTGTGTAGATTCCTATTCCTTTTGTCCTATATGTTTATATCATGTTTCGTCACTCCTTAATATTAGGTTTAGTTTTGGTAAGCATGTTTTTAATGATGTTTTATAGGATATTTTCCAAGCCTATTGTCCACAACATATTAAATTCCATAAATTATAAACAATATCTCTGCAATATTGCAAACAAACATTGTTGTGTTTAAAAATGTGGTGGTTGAATATTAGTGCTAATATTTAATATATTTAATATCGAACATTCATTAGATTTTTTTTTTTAAAAACCAAGTTACTGATGAAGTAAAGACTCTTAGAATTTGAATACATTTATCATGTATTTGATTACTGTATTGGGTCGATTTCTATGTTTTTATCATGTTTCGTTGTTTCCTAGTAGTAGCTTTAATTTCGATAAGCTTTAGGTTTTTAGGTTTTTATCATGTTTCATAAGAGATTTTCAAAACCCTTGATCCATAACACAATGTGTTGTGTGTTCCCAACATTAATGTAAGTTTTGAAATTTATGTTTTGTAAGATGCTTTGCAAACCTAGGGTCCATAATGGAATATATTCCATCCATTGTAAAAGATGTTCCCGCAATATGGGCAATGAACACCCATTTATTCCAAGAGGTTTTGGTTTAAAAGTACTATACAAAAGCATGATTCCAACATGGTTTCAAAGAGCAATGTTTTTATTTCTATCATGTTTTGTGTCATGTTTTGAAGGTTTGATATTCTTGTAGTTTCAAAAAATATGTTTTTTACATGTTTTTATCATGTTTTTTGTCACGTTCCATATAGGCTTCTTATAGGTTTTTAACATGTTTCTTAAGGTTTCTGTCCATGTTCTTTTCATGTTTTTGTCATGTTTTTCAAAGGTTCATTTTTTAGCTTTGTATAACAAGTTTCTACAATTTTTTCTTTTATGTTTCCAATAATTTAATGTTTTGTAACTTGTCAAGTTTTGTGAGACATGGTTTGTAGTGTTTTGATAAAGTTTTTACCATGTTGTTACCATGTTTCAATGGTTTTAAAACATGTTTATTCTTTTTTTTTTCATATTTTAGGGGTATGTTCTAAATGACTTTTCAAATCAATCCAACATAGTTGCTAATGTAACCAAGTTGCAATACTTCACCCAATGTTCTTGGATGTTCAAAGGTCATTTGAAATTAACCTTCGAATTGTCCAGGAACACCCAAGGGTTGTGGGAAGAGTGCTACAATAGGATAATAAGACTTCATTCACCAAAAATATATTTGAAAGAATGGTGAATATATAACACGTGGATGTTTGAAGGCAATGTATCGAATAGACTACATCATTTCCTTCAAACATCCATTTGTTTCCATCAATCACTATAGAGTCTTTCCAATAAAGTCTATACTATCAAAACCATAAACATAATAGATGTGCATACAAAAAGCTATTTAAAAACATGGGTTGAAACTTGAAGCAAGTGGTATTTGAAAATTACCAATCAACTAAATAGTCAAAACTTGTGTACAATTTTTCTTAAATGGGTTAAACCTTTAACCAAATGGTAACTGAAAACTACCATTCACTGGATAGTCAAAACATGTGTACAAAAATTTAAAACCTACAAAGATGTTGAAACATGTAATTGGAACATGTTTCTAGTGTAGTTTGTCATGTTTTGAATGGTACATTTTGTTTAAACAAAAACAAAACCCATACTTCCTTAACTTAGTACTGTTACAAATTATATTTTTGCAAGATTGCTCTTAATGCTCTTGGATGTTCGAAGGTAACATATGGAAATCTTCGAAACATTATCTAGGAACATTCAAGAATTGTGGGAAAAGCATTGCAAACTTATAAGTTATTTTCCATTTTCAGGAAACAAGTGGACTGTCGTTAAAAAATGTTTAAAGAAAAAAAATTGGAAACCCAAATAACAACTAGGGAAATGATTAAGTGGAAAACAAGAAGACAACAACAAACAAGAAGACAATGCAAACCCAACAATGCGAGAAATGAACATGATTCAAATGGATTGTTGCAACAAAATGTTTACAAAAACAAAAGAAATCAGAAACCCAAACAATGAGTAGGAAATGAACAAGTAGAGAATAAGAAGACAACAACAAATAACAAAACAATGCAAACCCAAACAAACAATGTAGGAAATGAATACAATAAAAAACAATAAACTTGTCTTCTTTGTGAACAAATATTCGGTGTGCAACTTCTCAACCATTGACACAACATGTGTCAATCGCCAAAAACAATATAGAAACCAATATCTAGCTATAAACATTAACAAAATTCAATGGGGTGAAACAAGACATGTTACTAGTTCCTAAAACTATTCATGCACAACATTGCTATGCTTTGAATGGAAAAATGAAAATGTAAAAAATTGTGAATAAAAACATGATGAACATTCTATTGTGGGTGAAAAGACATAGATTCCCTAGTGCCACCATGAGTTTTTTTTCTTATCAAAACCCTTACTAAATCTTTGGCGGGGGAACATTGATGAAGATGTCAAAGTTCGGTGGAAAAATACATAGCAACAATGCGAAGTTGAAAAAGGTCTAAAAAATTATGGATGGGTCATGGGGCATGGATGGGGATCACATGGGGGAACATGGAAGATGGGTGGATGGGGCCGAAACATAATTCCCAAAATGTTACATGTTTTAGTGGGATATGTTTCAAGGGCTTGGATTACCCAATCATTGAAACGCACATTGGGTAGCTCGCCCAAAGTTGACATGTTTTGGTGGGTGGTAGGTTTTGAAGTTCAAGTTTTGTGGCATGCGATTTTTGACCGGCCAAAATGAACATTAAATTGCCATTGAAACATGACATGTTTTCGTGTCGATTTGCTTCAAGGCCCTCATTGCTCGTGTGTGAAAACCTATGCCAATTCGCCTCAAAGTGAATGACACATTTACAACTTTTCGCCAAAATAATGTCAAGGCAAGATTACAATGACCAACATAATTAGGTAGAGGAGAAATCAACTCATAACTAGGATCAACAATATATTAAAATGCAACATAATAAGGAAAATATCAAACTTTTCAAGAT
>Ga0209208_10012619_pt1 | contig 10669 bp, 8 predicted proteins | sample S1TSphfallax_3_FD_187694 | JGI IMG/M metagenome (GOLD analysis project Ga0209208, IMG submission 187694) | Host-associated microbial communities from peat moss isolated from Minnesota, USA - S1T2_Fd - Sphagnum fallax MG (SPAdes) (version 2) | ecosystem: Host-associated > Plants > Peat moss >... | reverse complement strand
GATGAAAATTAATTAAGATTCAAAAGTTACCACTTTATTGAAACCATAAAAAATTCAAATCCATTACACAAACTATTAACTAGATGAATTTAGGCTCTTGTGTTTTGTGTTTGGTGTATTCATGTTAGTAAAAGCTAATGGTCCACCCCTTAATGACTATTTTTTTTTTAATTATAATTTTTTTTTTAAAATTCATTTGTAAATTGGAAAAGATCGTTGAATATTTCTTACAACCCAAAAAGATGTTGCATTATATTATTATGTAAATGTGTGTTTAAAGAATCTTCTAAAATATATATCATTTATAAATCATTCAAGAATCATTTAAAATTTTATTAAACAATTAAAAACATTGGATACAATCCTTTAGGAATGTTTTAAAATATTTTATCCTTATTAGAATCATTTAAAATCAATTCACATGTTTCCATAATATAGTTATAACATTGTTATATAAACACATAATTTTTTTTACAACAGTAGAATTATTTTTTAACAACATTAGTTACACATCCATTGGCTTCTATTAGTTTGAATGTATTCATCTATTATCATCAAAAAAATTGTTCGAGGTTTTCATGTTGTGGAAAACCACAGGCCATTGGTCAATTTTGCTAAAATAGACCACATTCTAATAGCTGAATTTTGTGGATTGACGTTCCCCCCATTCTCATTTAAAGAAAAATTGCCATTGTTAGTTACTTTGCAAGATTTGTGTGGTTATTATAAGAGAATTTGTGTAATGGCCGGGAATTGAAATAATAATAATTTTATGTTTCAAGTCATGGTTGCAAGTGTTCATAGTTGCATATGTGATTACATTGTGATGAATTCAAATTTTAGTTATACATGTGATTACAATTTGTGAGTATCTCAAGTTTAAATGAAAAGATTGATGAAAAGTGATCATATGTCATTCATTATCAATGACATCCATTGATGATTGACATTCAAATATTTGCAACTATACAGAGATGATTAAATGACATGGAATAATACTATTATTACAATTCATAGTGTACAAGTTCATTTATCGGTTAGGAGGTAGGTTTAACAAGTTAGGTACATTAAGCTCGGCATGTATTATCTGCCTATTTATTTTTAACCTAGGTAGGTACGTAGATAGGTAAACAATTTATTTAGGTTAGGTAGGCCATTGACCTAGGTAGGTATTTACGTAAATATTATATGATGGGTAGGTGGGTATTTCATCATTAAAGTTAAATAATTCATTTATGTTTAATGTCGCAACCCTACTTTGGCCAAGTGTGGGGGTGAAGCCCAACACTTGGAAAAAGTGAAGAGTTGGAGTCCTCCGGGACTCCCGAATGTTTAGAGTTCGACAACAAGGCCCAAAACACCTCGCATTGGGGTGTTCTTGGTGTCATTAGAAAGGTCTTGAAGCCTAGATATCGAAAATGGCCTCGCATTGGCCATTTGGACATCTGTCACCCAAGTTATGGGCAAAAGAAAGGTCGGGAGTCAAACTGGCAATTTGACTCTCAACCACTAAAAGTTGAGAATCGACCTCTTCCCGACCTCCGAATGGAGAGTGCGACACGGAGTTTGAAAGATCTCGACGAGGGCTACAAGTTTGGTTCAGACCTCGTTACGATCAGACTTTGCAGTCGGGAGTTATGAGCTTCCAAAGTTCCAAGACTCCATCCGGGACAGTTTCGGGACAATTCCGGGACTCTAACTTGGGAGTCCCAGGAAAAAGAGCCATTTGGATGTAGTCCCCGAAATGTGGCGCAGAGAATACTATATGGGGGAAGGTGGTGGCTTCCCCCGAGTCCGGGCCGTGGTGTGTTTCGTGGTCCAAAATGCCTGTGGCTTGTCCCAACACCCAAGGGTGTCCCAGAATGTGAACTAACCACGCGGGTGGTCTGTTTTGATGCAGATTCATGCTTGATCTACTAAATCTTCTTCCTAGTTTAATCCCTGGGCTCCCAACTCGACCTTCTACCCCTTTCTAGAGTTGGAAGCCGGGAGCGTGCCTCCAAGTCTCAACTTTCCGCAACTTGACTTTGTGAAACCCTCAAGTGGGTTTCACCCCGTGACTTGGGAGCGTGTCATTTAAGGAGGTGGATCATCTATTAGCCTATCAACATATTAATTATTTTTTTCTGTTATCTTTACATAATTATGTATGTAACAAGATGTGAAATAAATAAATTGACAAAATTTATTATTGTTGAAGGTGTGATGCAATGAGTAATTAGGACTTGGTTTATCCTTGTGAAGTTGAAAAGTTGAAGTTCTTATATTTGCACTCTAAGGGTTAGCTTAGACTAAGATAGGCTAGATACAATGGAATAAATACATAGGCTACATTATGTTAGCTAGATTAAAGAAGGCACCTATTGTGTACATACATTTATTATTTACATAGGTAGATATGTAGGTACCTAGCTTAGTAAGCAAGACTGCATAAGTTCAGATAATCACCTAAATTATTATTAAATACCTAAATAGATAGGTTACTAAATGAGGTTAAGCTAGTTAGTTAGGGCATTTGGTATGGTGTGATGATCCATAAGATAATTGCAATTATAATCAAAATCACATTCCACATAGGTTTAGGGGGTTCATGTCATATTCATGTTTATTCATGATAGTGAGAGGCAAAATGGATTCTTTTGGTAAAGGTTTGTAATTTGAACTACAACTTCTAAATCCCGTGGTTTCTTTTGTGATTAGTTATTTGATAACACTTGTTTTTGTAATCATATGTGTTTGTTATTATGATAATATAGTCATGAATTGAGTCAATATTTTTGAAATTGGTTTTAATGGGTAGAGGTATTGCCTTCAACCATGGTTTTTTAAATAAATGTTAACTCACCTACCAGGGTATTGATAGTCTCTTAGTACATAATGTTGGAGCTAGAAACACAATAAACAACAATAATAAAACAATAAGAAGGATGGGAACATAATTTTTTGAATTTTTTTTGTGTAGAGAAAAGGAAGGTTTTGTAGGTCGTAGTAATGAGCTTTGAGAAACATTCAACAAAGCTCTAAGCTCATTGCAGAATTTTGCATTTGAAGAATATTCAAAGATTTTCATGACAAGTTAATTGTGTGCAGAACCACTTTTCAAATGTGGTGGTTCAATGCTACACACTTTGGATTTTTGATATAGGAATACCGGCTAATGTGGTAGTGGGGGTGGGCAGATCAAATTGGTCCACCTTGATGTTTATGGGTTAAACACAAAAACTGCAGGCTCCAAACAATGGTCACCTAGGATTCCAAAACCCTATTGCCACCACTACCCCAACAAAAACCCAACCTTAAAAATCATTTCACACCACCTCCCAAACTCACCCCAACCAAAGCCCAAAGTAAATTGAGTTCAACTAAAATGAACAACATTTAAATCCCATTTGTCATTGTTAACAAGTCAATATAATATACCTACCTACCTATTTAGTGCATTGACCTACCCACCTACATACCTAGCTATTTGCCTACCGAACTACTAGAGTGCAGTTACCTACCAATTGAATGCACCTATCCACATATTTATTTTCCTATCGACCTATTCACCTACCTACATAGTGTAGTTAGCTACCTTCCTACTTATATACTCACATACATACCTATCTATTGACCCACCCACCATTTACCTAGCACTTTTATTTACATGGGTACCCATCTACCTAACTATATACCACCCTAGTCTAGCTACCTACAATTTAGTGCAATTACATTTCTACCTACCTACCCACTTTCCTACCTTGCGCCCTATGTGAACAAGTGAAGAAAATTCAAAGCACTTTCTCCAATCTGAACAATCCCATCCCTCAAACAAGTTCAACTAGCGTGAAACCCAACATTTTAGAGCCAAAACCCAAAATGCTTTATCTCATCAATACATTGCCATCCTTCTAACCAGTTTCACCAGCATAGAACCCAACATTTTAAAGCCAAGTTTCCAAATGGAGCAATGTGAATCTGGACATTTGAAGGTAAAACTTGCAAAAGTTTCTCCAATGCCAGGGTCCTGTCCCCTCTGTGGGAGGGCCCAACAAAAGTTCAACATCCCCCCCTTCGTGCTTGACAAGAACATAAATATATCAACGTGGCGACACCGGATATGTGGTAAGCACATGATGAGACATCCCTACCTCTTGGGGACTAGTCACGATTAGTCCATGTAAGGGTCGGTGCAGCTCGGGCAAACTAGCACCCACACAGATCCCATGGCAAAGACACGAAAATCCATTTAGATTGCTTCTACAAATATACCATGCTTGACGTAGATCAGGGTCCCTGAGTCGAAACTGGACATTTTTGGGCCTTAATATGGCCACTAAGAGGCCTCACTAAGAAAGGGGAAGGTACCAGTATGGGTGTTGGTTCACCCTGGTTGGTGACCCGGTCACTTAGCACTAGTTTATCCATTTCTCTTTTGCAGGCTTTCCATCACAAAAGTAATAAAGTGCTCACCACATCTTTTCTTTTTTTATTTTTAGAAAATTTCCATATTATGGCTTGAATGTGTTAAAAAGTTACGATTCCCCCTACTTATATTTTCGTTGAATTTTTCAGCAAATACAAATTTTAGATGCTTTTATATTCTCCACATTCTGGTATAGAATCAGCAAGCATCTTCAATTTTCTAAATGACAAAATGTCATGTGATGGACACGATAACATAAATTAATCAACTACCAAGGATGAGTTACAGATGGGTATTGAGAATTGGAGGATGGGTCTCCAAATTGTGTTATAGTGTTCAGAACCAGGCAGCATCTCCAAATTTTCCATGAGAAATGTCATGTGACAAACATAATTACACAATTAATTAACAAACTACAGCAAGGATTGGGGTAGCAGATTATGTCATTTATTGACCACATTATAGGGCATAATCTTCTGGTGATGACCATACATCCAAATAATGACCAAAATGAGTGTGTTAAACATGATTTGTCAAAGAAAATTGTGGAATCTGCTACCCAGGCCCCAGACCTTAATGTCATGGAATGGCCTCGCCCTGCCCATTATGTTGGGTGTGTGGCCTGGGTCGCCCAAACAGGCTCACCATACACATAATGAATGTCGAAATCTCATATATGGCCCAATGCCCATGTATGACCATATCAGACTTCGATTCCGCCATAACCGCCTTTGCACTTTGCACAACTCCAAGACTAGAAAAATTCCAGTATGTCTCTACTCCCCATTGGAAGAATCATAGACATGATACCTAATCCACACAAGAAAAACCTAATTTCATACATATGCACATGATCATTCTAGGGTGAAAAGTGCAGGATCTCAAGCTGGGTATTTGATGTCTAACCTCTCCCTATCTCTGTATACTGGTCTTGTTTATTCTGGACCCAGGCAAATACCCTATTTTTCGTCAATAAAAAGTCCATTCCCAGCATCTAAAATAAGCTATGAAGGTTATCTCTGTTATATTTTGCTTCTACTTTTGGTGGTCACTCAAAGTCCAATTCCGGACAATCTTCACAGATGAAATGAATGTATTTTGGGGTTGTGGTGTCAGGGAGTGACTATTAGTTTATGTCCCACGTTGTTTTTGCTGTCTTGATATATGGACAAATTCTTTTTAGATGTGAAAAAAGTATATATGGACAAATTCTTTTTAGTGGTGAAAAAGGTGTATATGGACAAAATCTCTTTAGGTGTGAAAAAGGTGGGAAAGTTTTGGTTTTTAATTAAGAGTATAGGTATCCAGCCACTTGGAGACCTCACCTATGGGATGCTGAATTCACCACCTTTTCCTCTCTATATCAGGGACACAAATCCAAATTCATGATCAGTCAATGTGGATTGGGAGATGTTGCACGTTGCAACACATATTCTTATGGTATCTTGGGAATGTCCAATTCTCAATTTTCCTTTTTATAGGTAAGGCACTCCATTGAGGGCATTCTGGTTGTAAGCTAAGAGCATCTCCACCGAATCTCCACCCCAAAACCGTAAACAACTCCTTTATGTTCAAATAGAATAGTGTTTAATCATCACTGTCCCCACCCACAAACGTCATAAAAGCCCCTTTAAATACTCAAAGGCTATTTATATCATTACATCTGGACAAGTAATAGTCACTGTCCAAATCCATAGAAGAAAAAAGATTTTAAAGGGGTTAAAATGACCACTGCAAAATGGACATCAATACAGGATCTCAGCAGGATTCACGCAATTATGCTGCAAAATTCAATGAAAAGGGGTATTTGCAGGTGTGGGGTGGAGATGCCCTAACTACGCCTTGGGGGAGTTCTATCTTATCTCCCCTCCTGAGGGCTTAGAGCACCTCCATCTCACTTTGTGATCCTCCCACAATATTTCTAGACTATACTCTCTGTTCCTTTTTCCCAACCCCAGCCATAAAACTAAAAATGGGACTACAAACAGGTGGGAGACTACTACTAGCAACCCACCTGGACCAATCAAAATATTTAGCCAATCAACAGCACATGTTATGCAGAGCACCTGGACCAATTAAACTATCTAGCCAATCAAGTACAGGACGTGTTGGGCTCTCCTCTGCCTTTTGCCAGGCTCAACATCATGTGCAAAAACGCAAGGCTAAACTCATTTTTGCTGAGGCAAATTGGCATGTGTTACCTTTTCTTCATCCAATTTTCGTTTGCTGTGCCTCATTGTTAGTACTGGTGGAGCTGCTCTAATAACGGTAATGTCCTCAATGGAGGGCCTTAGCCTTCATGAAAACCTCTTTATACAAGTTTTAAATAGTAAAATCCAGCTGCCAAGTTATACTTCCTGATAAGGGTCTTACAATTGTATAGTCCCCACATACAGTTCTGAAAACTGAGCTAAATTCAGGTCACAATTGCCCTAAAGAACAAAGGAGAAATAGGAAACAAGTGTTTACTTGTAGGGTATAGTCTTAAAGTCGCAAGGTGGGGGAGTTTCCAAAATAAGGAGCCTCCAATGAGTTGGTAGCATTGTCTAGCTCTCATTTTGGGAATGTCTCCCACCCATGGGGTTTTAACCCTTTAAAGCATGAGGCAAAGGAAAACCTAAACATATACAGATCATGATGAGTTGTATGAGGGGGAGGGTTCTTACATCTATTCCTTAAGAGTGGGAGGGATCTAACACACATGTTTAGGTTTGCCATTGCCTGCTCTGCTTTAAATATAAAAGCCCATTGGTGGGAGACATTCCCAAAATGTGCGGTCCTACCCACTCTTAAGGAGTAGGCATGAGATCCCTTCTCTTTTCTACCTTTCTAGTAGAGATGTTCATTATTGTAAGGTGCTCTCCAAATATGTTTCCAAAATTTCTGAAAGTGCTTTATGTGGGGAATGATTAGATGGGTCCTACAATAAGGAAAATACTAAGTTAAAGGCTATAAGAAATCAGAGAATCTAGACAAATCAGACAAGTCATATCCTCTGTGTTGTTTCCCCATGATGCCAATGTCGTGTTACACCAAATATACTAAAGTCACATACTTAGTGCCTTTGTTGATCTAATAGGTTTGTAGCAAATCCCAAGTCATTGCCCACAAGACCAAGATCCATGTCCTCACTTCATGGCAAACCTTCTTAAATGTATTAAATTACCCAAAAACCAGAAGGTAGATAAAAACTGCCTCCATCCCCATTTCTTGGCCTTGTGTGAACTAACACCAGCACTCATACCATGGTTTTAAAAAAAAGTAAAAGCCTTGGAAACATTTCTCCTCATATGCTTTCACAAGATCCAGAACAATAATTTTACAAAAATTTAAAAAAACCTCTTGAGGACAGGTTATATATTGTAAGATCCCCATTACGCTGTATAGAGTCTCATATATTTTTAAAGATCTCAGCTAGGGTGTCATCACACCTTGGAAGACTTTTGATACCTAAGGTGCCTCAACTCTTGGAAGGTTGTAAAAGTAGGCCTTTCTCTATACCCAAAGCATTTGCTGGAGGGTGCTTCCCCATATATATATGGTGGTACATTCTATACCATATTGGGGGCCACCTTGAACTTTATGCCAGATAAGAAGGCCCTGACATCAAGGCCATCCAGGCCTTATCCTATTTGAAACTCTCCAAAATGCCAAGATAATTGTGCAGATTCAATGGCCTTCTCCAGAGTGGCTTGGGAATTGTTTATAGTTTAAGACAAAACCCACCATCAAAAAGGGCAATACTGGTTGGTGAGATGCCCAAACCACGTGGTTACTAAAAGCACGATACAATGAATTGCTACTACACAATGGGTTGGCAATAGTTCATTAGTTTAAAACAAACCCCATAACAATGTAGGGCCCATAGCAAATACCCTTATGAAGGGCTAATTGAGCCACACATCCCATAATGACATATTGAGAACCATGAAATGCACGTGGACAGAAAACTGTTATTAATCATTTAATTGTTTTACCCTCATAAGCCCCCCCCCCAAGTTCCAACTGTTGGCTTCTACTGTTGTACTAGTTTCAAGTTTCAACCAGTTTTTCTAAAGGAGAAGGGTTTCCATTTCGGGTATAATGGTTATGATTTCCTTGTTGTGCATTCCTATGTCAACGCCTATAATCATCATTGTCACCACACTCACAACATATAACATAAAAATATTTTGAAAGGTACATCACATTTAAACATAAAAAATTGACTCACTTACAACAATGCAAGAATTCAAGCCCAAAACATAGAAAACAAAACCACTTATATAACCAAAAAAACTACAAAATAAAAATTATGCTCTAGAATTTCAAATCACCAAAAGTGATTTGAGGTCACACAAGATGGGATTATATCCCATGACAAATATCTCAAACCCCTTTCACACATGAACTAGTTTGAGAATAATTAATTAGTTTAACTGACCCAGTTTATCTCGAATTAACTAGTAACTAACTGACCAACTAAACTAACACACCTGATAGTTGTCATGTGTTCCTATGTCGATGCTTATAACCATTGTTGTCACCACACATAACATAAAAATACCCTAAATGGTACACCACATCCAAATCGCCCCCTATTTGGGCTTGAGGTCCCCCTAAGCCATATAACATCATAGAATTACTTATTGGAAATCCACCATGAATGAACATTTTGGTTCCAAGGCAAAAGGACCATTAAGCCAAGTGCAAATGTGAACCCCATCATTAGTTGCCTAACTATAATCCTTTAAATTCCCAACCAAATGTGAATTACCATGGAATAAAACCTCAGATTAGTTTTATTATGTGACCCTAAAAACCTAGGTCTATTGGGTGCATCAAGGGCAAAACCATTTGCCAATTGGCATTTCTTCCATTGGTGGCATAAAACATCTCATATGCCAACCTCAAGAACACTAGTCACAAATCAACATAGTGGCAGCTTTTAAGCTTGCCCACACAACATACATTGTAGGCTAGCTGGAACCACAACTAAGGATGGGTCCATTTGGCCATTCACATTGGGAAGATGACATGGTGCACAATTGTGCACATGATCTTTCCATGTTTGACCATCTCGGCCCTCCAACAACAAAAATCAAAAAGGTAAAACCTTTCGCACACATAAAATAACATGTCTTGCAGTCACATCCAAAGTAGTTGATGTTATTTGTTACAAGTAAACATAATATCCTCGTTCAAATGTTTGAATTTGAGGCCGATAACCACCTCCATGTATAACAGCATAACATAATGTATCTCGATGTTGGGCAATTGCTAGATTTTCCATAGTTATGGGCATAACACGTCGAAACAAGGTGGTTCATTGCTCTCATGCTTGAATCCACATAGTAGGATCATCAATGTTGATTACTATCATCACATCTTGTCAAATTGAAACTATAAGTTCAAGCTCATGGCCAAACAATAAAAAGTATGTTGAAAAAAATGAAAGAGAAACTTGTTAATTGAACCTATACCCCATAGCTAGCCATGGTAACTATAAGTCCCAATTTCAAATATGGCCTTTGTGAAGACCATACTTTCGCAAACCTCACTTCACCATTTGCACCATTTGCTTAACTAACCCATCTGCTTCAGGATGGTCTTGTGAAGTTGTGCGATGATCAATCAATGTTTTCTCACACAACTCTTGGAATTCCCCACAGAATTCTGTACCTTGGTCAATGAAAACTTTAGTTGGAGCCCTAAACCTACTAAGTATCCTATCCAAAAATGCATATGCTACTCCTTCATTGCTATTATTTGGCAATGGAACCAATTCCAACCACTTGGAAAAATGTTGAATCATAACCAAAACATATTAGTTATGTCAAGCTATCAAACTTAATGGGTTGGCAAAATCCAAACTCCACCAATACCCAAGCCCCATAATTGGTAAAGGTTGTAAATGAAGTGTAGGTGCATTGAAAGATGTTCGAACTCGATCACACACCATACACCTAGAAACAAATTACTAGACTTATAATTGCATCCTTCATGAAAAATATTTTGTCTAAAGCAAATTATATGTCAAGTAGACCCAACTCCTCATGAACATGCCTCACAAGGCTCTCACATTGTTTTAGGCGAGGCACAACCTTCACTTGTCCATTTGCCCACATCCATAAGAAGGAATTACCTTCCCATTTGAACCACTTGGCCCTATGCACAACATGGTCACTTTCTTTGGGTGTTAATCCAATGGGAACTTCACTCGCTTGCAAATATGAAATTATAAGTACATCATCATAAATATACAAGGCACTATTCCCCTTC
>Ga0209208_10012618_pt1 | contig 10670 bp, 9 predicted proteins | sample S1TSphfallax_3_FD_187694 | JGI IMG/M metagenome (GOLD analysis project Ga0209208, IMG submission 187694) | Host-associated microbial communities from peat moss isolated from Minnesota, USA - S1T2_Fd - Sphagnum fallax MG (SPAdes) (version 2) | ecosystem: Host-associated > Plants > Peat moss >... | reverse complement strand
TAATCTAAAAGCTTGATCTCTTCCTAGTCTAATCCCAGGGCTCCCAACTCGACCCTCTACCCCTTTCTAGAGTTGGAAGCCGGGAGCGTGCTACCAAGTTTTGATTCCGCAACTTGACTTTGTGAGACCTTCGACTTGGTCTCACCCCGTGACTTGGGAGCGCGTCACGTGGTACCAAAACAACTTGTCTAGTTGTTCGAAATACTTCTGCACCCTTTCCTTGGGCTCTTGCTTGATGGCATCCATCTTCATCCGGATGTCATCGACGTCTATGTTCCCATACTTCTGGATCATCAACGTGCGAAGCTCAGCCCAGTCGGCAGGCGCCGGCTGCAACCTCTGAAACCACTCCTTTACATGGCCACGCAGATTCAATTTGGCAATTTTGAATAATTTGTCAAGAGTGAGGTCACGGACCTCGGCGGCCATGGTCAATCGCTCCGCCCAGTCACTGACATCTTCATAGTCCTGCCCCCAGAACAAATCGTCCATACCTTGGGGACTCGTCATCTTCCAGAGGTTCTGCAAAACAATAAATAAAAAAATGCAACAACCCTTCCTACACACGAATCTTCAAATAAAAAATAGACGTAATAAAAATAAACCAGAATCTTCGTCCTTGCTTGCAACTCAGTCCTGATCCCTGAAACAAAAACAAACAAGGTCCAAGTAATCCATCGAACTTAGATTGCACTCCATGGATGGGCTTCACACGCTCAAAAATGGATGGAACAATGTTAAACTTCTGCTCATCCGTAGATTCCTGCTGGAACCTCCATCCCCCTTCCTGATACAGGTCCTCAACTCTAGGTATGTATAATCGCACAAAGTGGTTAGGCGAGATAGTCGACTTGGGAATCCAGATGTCCCCGAGTCTTGGTATGCTAGCCTGTCTTTTGGCCAGATCAGGAGCCACTCTATGCAAGGTGGGAGGCGAAGTAGAAACTGGTCTGTAGCTCGGAGGTCGATACCCACCCCCCTGCTCCATCTATCACTTTCAACCAGACTTGGACACGGGTATAGAAACCACTGTGAGCTACCTCTACAACGACGTCTCCCACCTTAGACTCGTTAGGATCTATTCCCACAAGACTAACTACTCCAAATCCTAATAAACGCAAAATTACTAATCCCCTCTATGGTCCGTTCTGAAAGGTAATGAAATCGAATCTACGAACAAGGTTTAGCTCGCGATTTTCCTGGGTCACTGGCTCCACAGGGACACCCGAATCATTAGACGAAGACATGGCCCTTGATTACCATACTACTTAAATCTACACAGGTTCTACCAAGGTTATACACACGAAACTACGCTCTGATACCAAAAGAGAGGGTCCCATCAGACATCAGACACCCTAGATGCACAGCAGACATTCCTGCAGACAATATTCCGAGATCTAGACACAAACGTGACCTCACAATGCTCTCCCTCAGACCTCAGACAATTCACAACTCCTCACACACTCTCATTCTTGCATCTGCCTCTCAACCAGAACCATAATTGTGAACATCAAACTTGTATTGCATTGACCGAAAATGTACATAGTTATGCTACTTTGCCTCGAACGCATCTGTCTCGACATTGTTTACCTCACTAAAAACTCAGATCTCACTGATCTGAAGGTGAAAAATCTAAAAGATCCGATGGATCTACTCCATCAGTCTGTAGTTCTAATCTGACTACCACATCTCCGATCTAATTCTTCTGAAGTGCTTCTCTCTCTCTTTCTGACTCCAACTCCTGAATCTGATTGCACTCTGCTGGCCAGTTACTTGCGCAGCGGAGAATTCTATAGCTCACCAACAACAAAAATTGCCCTTTGTTGTCTATCTCCCACCTCTTCTTCCTCAGTTCTCATCTGCTTGCCCGCCTTCCTCGTCGTCGCTCCAAACAGTCATCTTTCATAATTGCAGCACCGACCTAAATCATAACTCAGAGCCACCATCCAGCCTCCATATCCATTCAAAGGCAGCCATCACACAAGTCTCCAGCAAAACACCTCAGCCAAACCTAACAGCACTTCCCATGCAGATGTAATGCAACGGTAGCCGTCATAGACACAAGACGGCCCAATAACTTGCAAATTAACTTCCTTGATCAATGGGCACCTACAAGGTGGGGTAACCTAATTTCGCATTACATTGGATTAGTGCAAAAACTACATGAGGAATTTTTTGAGTTATCAAATTGTGGATTTGGAGTAGGTTTTTTACAAAATGACATTAAATAGTGTAAAATGATGAATATGTGTACTTGTAGTTAAAGAACTTGAAATAGGAAGCAACAATGTGGGTGGAAGTGTATTATGAAAAATGGTTGTTGAAGTTGGTAAACAATTTGCAAACACCCACTATTGATAATTTCCTTACCATAGTGTTTAGGTCTAGGTTGCATTTCTACTCACAAGTCACAATTACAAAGATGAAGAGGTTGTCATTGCAATATCATAAGGAGTTAGCATTGATGTGCAAGGAAAAGGCTTCATAACTTGAAGCACAAAGTTATATATACCAATACTTCAAATATCAAAGACCACATGGGTAATTACAACTTTGATGACAATAGACAAAGTAATCATGTATTATATTAATTATCATCATACTAATCACAACATGGAGATGTGTCGAAATAAAAAAAAGAAAAACCAATTATGGTTGCAACAGAAGTTAATGCACAACCAATTGAACAACTTAAACCATTGACATGCCCCTATCACATTTGTGGATTCAATAGGCATAAACTCACTACATGTCCAAGATTCAATGAAATCCAAACCATGTTTAAAGACAAAGGCAATCAAAATGTTGATAAAAAACATGTAGTTAATGTAAAAGTCACCATTGCATCTATGTATATGGTGGATGTGCATGTAACAACTATTAGGAGCTAAGTTTTTGAAGCACAAGAGTTCAAAGACAAGGAACCATTGAAAAAAAAAATGCAACATATAAAGAAGTAGACAAGAAAATGAAGAATTCCATGGTGGAAACCATACAATAGTTACAAGTTAACAAACCAATTATGGAAATACCTCTTATATTGATAATAAAATTGAATATTAGTTAGGTCAAGATACAAAATTCAATAACACCTATAAGAACATCAAAATCCTAATAAATATATTTTATCCCAAGATAAACTAATATTTGCAAAAGAAAATTTGCAAAATATTGGTAAAGAAAAGCTATATTTTGAACCTTGGATAGTTATTCAAAATAGCTTTTGACATGAAGAAAAGTTATGGTAGTTGAGACTAAACAAACCACTAGATATGTTTTAAAATAATATTAAGAAAAATTAGTAGTTCCCTTTTTACTTGATATAAGCACAATTATAATAGCTATAAATAACCATATGATAGTCATTCAAGTACAAATTGAAAAAAATATTATAGAAGATGTATTGTTGGATAATGGATTGAATGTGAACATCATGACCAAATAATTATGAACCAAATTAAGGTTTACCTAAACCTAAACTTGCACCACATAATTTTGGATGTTAGATCAAACTACCACACAACTAATGGGGTTGATTCATGATTTACAAATCTATATCCACAACATTCCTTGTGTAGTTACATTTTGTTATATTACAAAATAGTGTAGTGGACTTTAACTATTCTATGTTATTGGTTAGACCATGGTTAAAGGACACCAAGGTAGAACATGATTGAGGCAATAATATGGTCATTATACAATGTAATGGGATAATTAGAACCATAGATGCCACCAAGCACTTGGGAAGTAATGTTAAGCAACTTGAGGTATTGTTGTGTTATGACTTTTACAATAGCATAACATAATGTTATGTTTGAATTTGAAATTGAGTTATTCTCCATATGAACTATTGTTTACATATAGGAATATTTTTATGTTATTCAATTAGTGCAACTAAGGAGAAGAAACCAAAAAGACAACAAGAATAAATTTAGTACCACAAGTAATATAAAACAATAATGTGGTGTCAAGAATAAGAATGTCACATGAACCGATAATTACTTTGGAAAGCAAAGTGTATCTTGAAACTTTAATTAAATAACAACAATTGATTAAGTTCAATTTGGGAATAAAGGAAAGTCTTCAACATATTAAGCCAATTAATGCACATTTGGAGTAGGCTAAAATGTAGTCGTTGGAGCAATTGTTAAAGGAATACAAAAACATATTCACTTGGATGTACAAAGACCACAAAGGAAAACCACTACATTTGGCTTAGCACAAAATGAAATTAAATACCTTTATTCCACCAACACATGAAGCCAAATACATGATGAACCTTCACTATCATGTGTTATTAATTAACCAACATGTTAACAAGTTGTTTGCAATTAGATTCACTCAAGTTGTGGAAGAAGCACCATAGTTATTTTCAATTGTAATGGTATTAAAAAAGAATGGGAAAAACCAAATTTGCGTAAACTTCAAAAATTTAATGTAATCACAAAGAAGGGCTCATACCTTTTACCCTTTAAAGATGATGTACTAAATATAGTTGTAAGCCATGATGCTTATTCATTTTTAGATGGATATTTTGTGTATCACTTAATATTTATACCATCAAAGGACAAATACAAAATAATATGTGATAAATTGGGGGGCATTGACATGGGTAGTTATGCCTTTTGAAATAGAAAATGGACCAACTTACTAAAGAATAGTCAATAGGGCTTTTGAAGAATATATAAATGAATTCATGAAAATATTCCTAGATGATATTACATTTTACAATGACAATGGCATTTTTAAGAAACAAAATGATGAAAATTCAACCTTAGTCATATGTGTTGATGTATTTTTAATATAAATATACAATATACAATATACAATATAAAATATTATAAATAACATATTATAATATAATGTAAAAGATTATACTTATTTGGGTGATTACATTTATTATTTTACACATAAATATATTTGACTAACATAATGTAATACAATGTAAAAAATAATCTAAGTTCAATAATTTATAAAATAGTTAAGTACTTTATCATATAAATCAATTTTAAATTCATTAAAATATTATATTATTTTGAAACCAAGTGAACTACAATAAAATTAAAAATAAAGGAACATGTTAAATTTTAATAATAAATTTTAATAATAATTATATATATATAATTATATCTATAATTAAAATATAGTTTTGTAACATACTCTACTTTCTTTTTGGATTATATTAATTAATTAATTATGATAATAAATAATAATAAATAAATTATTATACTAGTTTATATTAGGTGTCAACATATTAGTTATAATAAATAATCTACCTAATTTTTTAACATTGAAAATTAATGTAAAATGTTTTTATATAAATTTATTTTAATGTATTGATTATTTCAGTTAATGATATATTTTACTGCTAATTTATGTACAAATATACTTAAATATAGTTTAAATGAAATTATATTTTAATATGAAAAAAATTAAATTTTTTTTGCTATCTTTATTTAATAAAATGTTAATTTTTTTAACAGTGAAAAAAAATCAAAATCCAATGTTTTTTAACATAAAAATATACATATATCATATGGATATAAGATATAAAATACATAACGTAAAAAATAATGTATAAATATTATATATCATTATTTTAACTAAATAATATTTTATTATGGGCTTCATTTGATAAAAATGTGAAACATAATATTCATCCATGCAAATATTGTTTTTTTTTCCAATGTTTTTATCATATAAGATCATTTTTATATGATATATGACAATATTTATTTATTATATAATATATTAATAATAATAAAATGTGAATAAAATGAATATAATATGAAAATTATGTAGAATTTGTAAAAACATTCTATCTCTTTAAATGACTTGTCTTTGAATCTCATCTCATAAGCTATATAAATAACATATATTCTCTTGACTTGCAACATAGAAATATGTATGCCAATTTGGGATAAGAATAGAAATGTTTGACTTAAAATGGAAATTGTAAAGTAAATGAAGTAACCTTTTGGTTATTCATTCCATTTACATTTTTATTTTCCTACTTACTTGCCTACCTACACAAGTAGGTAGGTGTTAGTTTTCTACCTATGTAAATAGGTTTGAATTTTCTTGAAACTTTTAATTTCTAAAAAAATTGAAAACAATAAAATGTGGATTAAATAATTTATATTGAATAATTAAAAAATTCATAGTTGTTGATATGTTAATGAATTTACTTGTCTATATCAACTCATTGTTAATCACTAAACAATTGAAGAATTCGTTGGGAATTCATTAAGACCAAAATTCATGTAATTCATTACAAAACCTAATGAATTCATTAATGGATTCAGACTCATTATGTATTAATGTATAAAATGTCAAACACCTCAAGAACTCATGAAACAATGTTACATAGAAGCACCTATTTTAATACCCTGAACTTGCAAGTAGAATTTCATTTTCACACATGTTTCATTATTAATAATATGTATTATAAAAGTTCAAGATCTTACAAGGAAAGATGATCAACTTATAGTATATTCATCCAAACTACTAAATTGTGTAGAAAGGAAAATTATTATAGTACAAAACTTGAAGCATTGATTATGGTGTTTACAATGCATAAGTTTAGACATTATCTCCTAGGCAACAAATTTTGTATTTTATGTATGTCACATGGCATTGGTCAATTTGGTTTAAAACCATAGGTTTGGGAGAATTGTAAAATATGGTTGTAACTTTTTTGAGAATATGAATTTACTATGGTGTATGTCATAACAAACCCATTTGGTAGCAAATGCATTGTTCAAACTACCAATTCCAAAGAACCCATGGGAGTACATGGTCAAACAACAAATGCAATGTTGTTCCAAATGCAAGCAATGTGGCTAAAGGATATTAAGGAGTTTTTATAGATAAACCCCATGTTAAAGACATTAAGTACAACTAAAAAAAAAATTTGGCTAGAAAAGCAAAATTATTCACATGGAAAGATGAATATTTTATTGATTAAGTCAAGACAACAAACTCAACAAATGTGTGCAAAAGAAACCCAAGTTAGTTTTTGAAAATTTCATGAGGGGGCTGCAAAAGGTCATTTTGTAGTAAATATAACAACAAAGAATATCCTTAATGTAAGACATTAATGGCCAACATTGTTCAAGGATGCAACTAATTTTTGCAAATATTGTGATATTTGCCATAAAATTACAAGACTTAGAATGAAAAGTTTAGCAAAACTAATGATTACAATTCTTGAAAAACCATTCATGTAATGGGGACAATTATATTGGGCCAATCAAACCAACTAGATAATTCACAAGGAACAAATACATATTGGTGGCTACAAATTACTACTACAATTCATGGTTTCCTTGACTAAGATTTCTAATTAAAAACCTAACTTAGTTTAATTCACTAGCTTAGCATATTGAACCTAACCTCACCTCACCTCACCAAGCTACTTTAATCTAACCTACTTACCTTAACCCTTTAAACAATTATATAGGTTGCAAATATAAGAAATTGAACCCCGAATTTCCACAATGATAAATCAAATCCTTACCAATAGATTACACCATCAAATGTTTTCAACCTTTGTTAAGTTTTTCATTTCACATCTTCATTTCACATCAATAAACATAATGCTTAAACCTAGGTGACAACTAGTGTTTCAAAATAAGTTAAAACATAATGGTTAAGGCAAGTGGCCAAACTTAGTGTTTTAATGTAATGATTAAACATTGGTTAAACCTAGGTGATAATTAGTGACTAAAAAATATAGTGGTTAAATCAAATGGCCAAACTTAGTGACTTAATGTAGTGGCTAAACATCTTGGTTAAACCTAATGGTTAATTATGATAAACCTTGGTCAAACATAATGGTTAAACCTAGTTGATAACTTTAATGGCTAAAATTCATGTTTAAACTTTGGTTAAATTTAGTGATTACACATCATGATTAAACTTTGGTTAAATATAATATTTAAACGTAATAACTAAGCCTTAATTAAACCTGGTGGCCAAATTTAGGCTAAAATTTAATAATTAAATCTAGTAGTTAAACATAATGATTGAACCTTGGTTAAACATAATGATTAACACTTGGTTAAACATAATATTTAAATATCAATTAAACCTAATGGTTAAACATAACGATTAAACCTAGTGGGTGAGTCTATGTCACATGCAAATAAAGAACTAAACAACAAGATTTCCAAACCATATGATCAAAAGTAGGCTTAATTTTAAATACAAGCCAAAAAATCAAAAAATCAAAACGAAAAACACAATGTGTGTACGATGTGAATCATGGTTGTGAAAATCAATGTGATGTGCCCATTTTGCATTGGGTGTCATGTTGGCATCCATCCTAATGTGTTCGTTAAGACAAATGCAAGAAAATCCTTGATCACATTTGGGTTGCCCCTATTATGATTGACGATCGAAAATAAATTTCGGTCACCAATCTTGTGGCAATCAAAAAAATTTGGTCACCATGTTTTTAGTGTGTCACTATGGCTTTACCATTTACATGAAGTAATATCTTAAGGCAAAAGAAGAATTATGGAAATTCCAATACTTCACCATGCAAAAAAATATTTTTTACAAAAGAAACCAAATTCTTTTAAGATATCACAACATTTCATTAATCTAATCCCAAGTTTCAACATAAGCCACAATATCATCTTTCAAAAATCCTCATATAAAAATAGACCTACTACATGAGGGCCAAAATCCATTAAACTACTATATTCTATAATGAATCTAAACACAATATTTTTGCCTTGTTAAGCAATGCCAAAAAAAAAAAAAAACCAAAACAAAAGTATACAAAGTGAATGATTTGTAAACTTTGCATTAAAAATGTTGCTTTAAATGAATTTTTATTGATTTTTTTCATTATTTAATGTCTATAAATTATGAGAGCATTTATTGGAGCAAATTATCAATGATAAGTCCAATAATCCATAATTCAAATGTGTAAAGAAGATGGATTCACAAATCTCAAATTTGATTACACATGACAAAATGATTTGCTTACAAAATTGGGTTTTATAAAATTTACAAGTCCAAAACATGTCATTTTTTGAAAGATCATGCAAATTACACCATATTCCATATCTAAAAATTACAAATTGTCTAATGGCTCTTCAATAACATTTTTTAGGTGTAGTCCAATTATATGGAAGCCCCATCAATGTGTGCATGGTGTGTTCCTTGTGCCTTTAGATTTCGACCATACATGTCATGGATTAGTTTCCCAAATGACCTCTTAGTTGAATTGTCCACAAAATATTTTGCATCCCACTCATCACCCCATATGGCATTTGCTAGTTTGCCCATCAAATATGCTTTAGACCTCAAAGTTGTGGCATGTTGCTTGGCCATTCATTGAAGGGGTTTTGAAGTTCATGACTTGTTATAAACAAAAAATAATTCTAAGGCATTGCACCAATGTTTTTCTTTTTAAATTAGTGGCATCTTACTCCTTTGCAAACTTATACAATGATGGCATCAACTTTTACAAGCGCTTAGTTTCACCCCAATCTATTGTTGTTCCAAGGTCAACACCTACAACTATCATTATCACCATACTCACAACACATAACATAAAAAATACTCTAATTGGTACACCACATCTAAACCAAAGTTCTACTCACCTATAAAACACATGAATCTAAGTACCAACAAAAAGCTCAACAAACTCATTGCATAACAAGAACATAAAAACATAATACAACATATCATAATTGGATTCTAATCACATTGTCCCACTTATCCTAAACACCAAAAAACTGAAATCTTGTTCACATTGGAATTAGTTCCATACTTACTTACCCCAAATTACTTATAATAATACCATTCCTTGGGTGTCACTCCCACTAAAACTTCACCTACCTATAGATATGCCATAACTAGTAAATCTAAATGGATGTCTAGGGCACTATTGCCTTTTGGCTCATCATTATGACTTTGGGAATTCCCACCATTTGTGTGTACCTTGGGGTACACCCTTAGAACACCCCAACAAAATACACATGTATGTAGATGCATGGCATCCTAGCATAGCCTCAAAATCCACCTCTCCATGCACTTGGCACCTATGGTATCCTCCTCACAAAAACTTGGGTTCCAATTCAACCCATCAAAATTTCAATTAACCCTACCAACCTTGTGAAGTATATCAAAATCATACTCTTGTAAGATAAATGGCCACTTGGCCAACTTGCTTGTGAATCAATTTGATTCCATAAAAAACTTTAAGGGCTAATGATCGATAACCAAAATAAATGGGCTACCATATAAATAACACCGAAAAGAAGAAATCACCCAAACAACATTGAGGCAATACTTTTCATATGAATTGTACTTCAATTATATCTTATTATTAGACCAATTAACATACATCGCCACAAATTCCCAACCATCATTATCTAGCTATATAAGCACAACTTTTAGCCCTAAAGTATTTTAATAAATATGCAATTAAAAAGGTCATCCATGAATGGGTTGCCTCAAAATGGGGGCTCAAGAAAGTCAAACCTTCAATCCTTGAAATGCATGTTCTTGCTCCTCACCCCAAACATATTATTAGTTGATTTATGTTAATATGATCAAATTTTTAACAATGCTTACTAAAACACTTGACAAACCTTTGGTAATAATTACAGAAGTTTAGGAAGGCTCATAATTGATTGACATTTGTTGATTGA
>Ga0209208_10012617_pt1 | contig 10670 bp, 6 predicted proteins | sample S1TSphfallax_3_FD_187694 | JGI IMG/M metagenome (GOLD analysis project Ga0209208, IMG submission 187694) | Host-associated microbial communities from peat moss isolated from Minnesota, USA - S1T2_Fd - Sphagnum fallax MG (SPAdes) (version 2) | ecosystem: Host-associated > Plants > Peat moss >... | reverse complement strand
TAGAATTGATGAAGGTATTAGTGCCTCAACTCATGCAAAACCCAAGGGTATGAAACATATTCCTATGGTGCCTACTTCTCCACATGTCCTTAAGTGAAATTTTTTTTGGACTATCCCAACATCTTCACTTCCTCTTCCTCCTTCACCTCTTATCACATTCACACCTCCTCATCTTTTTCCACCTCCCCTCCCATCTACGCCTCCTCCTCCATGTCCCCCACCTCTTTATCCTCCTCCTTCACATGCACATGTTGTAGTGCAACAAAAATTTGTCACATTTGTAGAAGATGTAATTCCCTTCCTCCTTTACTATCAACACCTATACCCTTCATGGCTCCTTTTCAACCAACAAGTGGGATAGATTGTGGCCGTTTTCACATCCCTTGTTGGAAAAAAAAAGATAATTTTTTTGAAAGGAATTCTATCAATTGTAGACATGGCTTTGAACCATGTTTGAAGGAAATTAAAATTGGATGAAGAATGGTAGGACATGGTTTGCAAGGCTATAATTGATGTTATTAAACTTGAGAAAGGTATGTCAAATCAATCAAACCATAAGCACATCTTATGCAAGGCTTTATGGTATGTCTTGGAAAAGAGGATGGGGCTTGTGAATTAGGATTGGAAAAACCAAAATTCAACAAACAATTTGCAAATATGATACATTTTGTAACAACTGATACATTAACAACCAACCTTGGGGAGGTCACTTCCATTATATTTCAAATGGCATGCAAAAAAATGTAGGGTGCAACTTATTGAAAATAATAAAAATTTATAACTTAAATGTAGATATGGTGCATTATGAAAATATATTTAATATATATTTAATATAGACCTAAAGTATGTCATTATTCATAGCAAATTTTAAAATATATTTTTATAAAGTGGGTGTTTCCTTAAATATACAAGGAGTGGCCTCCCCAGGCAACCAACCTTCAAGCTATAGGTATTGCATTGGGGTGATGTCACCCAACTTCACTAATTCATCCTTTTATCATTACTACAAAATGTGGGTGTAGTTCACTAGTCCCCATTTACTAGACTAATGAATTCACTACTTTTTCACTTGTCCCTGTTCACTACAACCAATGAATTCATTCAAAATCCAATGAAATCACTTGGCGTACAAGGACACCTTTTGTTGTAGTGTATTATTTTAAAGTTCAATTGCATCATACGCTAGTATGTTGCATTAAATAGCCTACACGATACGCCTATGTACCAAAGGGTTTAATGCCAATGCATTAAATAATACAATTCATGCAAATGAATTTGCAATGTTTTTAGCTTTAATACACTTTGATATTGTATTGAACATTTTGCATCTTTGTATAAAAAGGTACAAGTAACTAATCTTTTAGTGTACAGTGCACCATGAACTTTCATTGTTTTCAAGCTTTCTTACATAATAAAGTTATCTTGAAAATACCCAAGTTAAGGGGTCAAGTCAGTTAATTTTGGGAAGATAGGGGATGAAATTCGTAACATGATGTCGCATTTCTACAAAGGAAAAAACTAGTTTCACCCCCTTTTTCTTTCCCGCTTCATTGTCAACATGGAATGCATGAAAGCAGTTTCATCAATTTACCTTCCTTGAGCTTTCTCAAGGTTATGTTTTCTTCACCTTCCTCTTGTTTTTTCACCTTTCTTCTTCTTTTAACTTTCAAGCAACCATTTTCCTACAACCATGGCATTGAGAACAACATTGTCTTAAGCAAATAAATTCACAGGAACATTGCCACAAGCATGAAATGCACTACAACAAAAAGGTGTCCATATATGCCAAGTGATTTCACTAGATTTTGAGTGAATTCACTAGTTGTAGTGAATGGGGACCATTGAAGAAGTAATGAATTCATTGGTCTAGTGAATGAGGCCTAGTGAATTGCACTCACATTTTGTAGCAGTGATGGTTTAGGGTTGTTGTGAGCATGCAAAAGGCAAAAGGGCAAGTGGGTGCATGTGGTTGTGATTGTTGCGAATGTTGCAAGTGCGAAAGGGGTGAAGGTGTGTGACACATGACAACATTTATTGTTGCAAGTGCAATTATAACCATTCAATTCCAATCTTGTTGGAATGCAACAAAAGCACAAGCCCATCAAGGAATTTTCTTCTTTTTAGAGTTGAGGTTTAGGGTTTATCATGCAGCATTTGCATACACATTGTGCATGTAAATAATGAAGATGATGGGGATCTTGTTTTTTACGATTGGGCTTTCACAAACTTGAACCTTGGATCAACATTCTTGTTAGTATTGTGTTCCATATCCATGTTCATCCAAAAATTTTGTGAGAATTTTCAATCTTTGACTTCTAACTGGTTTAAAAATTCATTCCACGGCAATTTTCCTCCTACACCCCTTGTGTCAAACCTTAATAGTGGATCCTTAAATTATGATTGGTCTAGCCAAATCCCAACTCTAATTCAAACCTCAATTGGATTACTACCTCCATCGTCGGATGCCTTAATGATAAAACAAATTTTCCCATGGTTGCCCATCACACCATCTATGACGTAATTATTCTAATGAATAAGCAAAGCATGGTCCAAGGTTGTAAGCAAAGCTTACCTTGGAATGCATTAGAAATTGCAATGGTCGACCATCAATCATACCTCCAACATATTAAAAAACATGGCCTTACAATGCAATTTCTTCAAAAACGCCTCAAACTCAAGTTTGAACTTTCATGCTTGCATGTTTGTCACAAATCCAATGAATCCAATGAATCCAAATTTGACATTGAATCTTGTGTCGATTCTGGTTCTAAAATGGACACTCTTCAAATTTTATAGTTTACATTTCATGACTTGGATGTTTACAACTAATGTCCTAATTTAGTCATGTAGTCATATGTCTTTAGTCATATACTTTTATTCAAATTTGAGACTAAATTACAATTGCATTAGGATTACATGACTAGATTAGGACTGTTTTGTGACTACATGATTAGCCTACATACATTAATAAGCTACCTATGTTCATAATTTAACCAGGTGTTAGTTACCTATTAGCTATTTATTAGCTACCTATTAAGGAGCTAGTACTTATGAGCTAGCACTACTTATTATCTACCTACCTACCCTATAGTGCAAATGTACCTACTTACCTATTAAATATAGGTAGTACACACCTACCTAATTACCTACTATGTACTTACTACTAAGTACCTAACTACTATTTACTATTAAATACTTACCTACCTACGTACCTAGTAGGTAGAACATATGTATGTATGTGTGTATATATGCTAAAACATGTCTTTTACAATGTGTCCTATTTGACTACAATGGCATAAGTGACTAGAAAATGACATAACTGACTTAAAAACAACTATAGTTGAATATATAAGACTTGTTGTAAAAGACATGTTTTGGCATACCTACCTACGTACTAGATAGGTATTACTTATGTACCTATTACTAAGGACTTATTTACCTACTTACCTACCTACCTACATACTAGATAGGTAGTACATATATGTACCTACTACTAGGCACCTACCTACCTACACCTATTAGGTAGGTAGTACATATATACCTACCTATTATCTAAGTACCTACTTACTAATAAATATGTAGGTCTACTACCTACTTATTACTACCTCTAGGTATTACTTACCTATTACCTACCAATATAGGTACCTAATAGGTTACTAGATAGGTTCTAAATTGTTAGGTAAGTACCTCGGTACCTAATTTATAAAATAGGTTAGAAAAAAATGTTTATAACAATATGGTGACAATTTTTGTCATGTAAAAATCATGTGGTGCAATGGTTAAGTGGGGGTTAAAAACTTTTTCCCTCAATGTGGATGTGAGGGGTTCAAATCCTCACATTTGCAACTTTTAAAAACTAGCCTAAGTAGCTTAAATTGTTAGCTAAGTTAGCCTACATTCGAAGGTAGGTTAGGGCCTACATTCCTAACATATAAGTTGGGTTTTTTGCTTTTATACCATGTGTCTACATGCCATGGGTGGAAAATGTATTTATTTCATGTTGAATGAAATATATCCAACGGCCATAATTTATGGATCTCATCAAGCATTGATGACCTTCATTGCAAAGTCATAGTCATATATTATCTTTGTGACTTAGCCACAATAGTGACTAGGTGTCTTAAATGACATGTCCTATTCAACTACATAGCCATGTAGTCATGGATGTTTTTCATGACTAACAACCTAGTCATAAATCAAGTCGCAAAAAACAACTTTTCTAGTCATGGTTCAATCCCAAATGTGCCCAAATTTATGTATATAGTTTAAGCTTGATAAATGCACATTTTTTAAGGGGATAAAACGATGTAAGCAAATACAAAGTTTAGGGACGAATTTTTTCCTTAGTAAATCACACATTTTAAGCAAATAAAGCGTATCCATTTATTGTGCAAGTGGATAGTGAAAATTTGGCCTTTTGTTCACTTATCACATGATGATTCATTTTTTTACTGGAAAAACATCATTCGATGCAAAGAACGTTAATCCAAAAAGGATAGGTGAGGGAAAGGTGGAACACAATTGTTAATAATTAGGCAATTTTAAGCCCATTGTTAGCCTATATTAGGTTGATCACAATGATCCTATAGTAGCCATGGAGGATGGAGAAAAGCAAAAGGGTAATCAGGTTGCATTGATTAAAACACAAAAGCACAAGCTTTGCAAGCTCAAGGAATCAAACTCCAAGCACTACACACATAAGAGGTTGATAGAGTTTGCCCAAAAGCATTAGGAGTTAGCTCCCAACAGCACAAAAGTCAACATGATCCTTAAGGAAAAGGAGAAGTGGCTTGCTTTGGAGGATGTTATGCTAAACAAGAAGAAGCAAAAAGGAACAAAGTGGCTTGAACTTGAGGAGGCACTCTTCAAGTGGTTTTGCCAAGTAAGTTCTTTGTTTTCTAACAAGCTTGTGCAAAAGTGTTAGCATTTCTATGACTATGAACAAGGTTAAATCCCTAACTTGTATGATGCACATGCCTATTATGCATCAAACACATACTTGTATGCCTTCTTGATAAAGTTTTCTTTTTTGCATAAGCGCCACCAGAAGGCTTCCCTAAGCGACCTTATAGTCTCTATGCATGCCAAGGTTCTAGGTAATAAGCTGGGAGTTGAGGGAGATTTCAATGGGTCAGATGAGTGACTAGCCAATTTCAAAAAATGCCATGGCAACAAGTGCTTCACGGTGCACAAGGAGGCTAGTGCAATCAATGTTGAAGGTGTTGCACATGCCCAAGAAAAGTTCCCATGCTTCATTGAGGGACATGCACACATTTCATAATTAATAATTTTCCTTTATGAATCTCTATGCTTACCAAAAAAAACTTGAATAGAAATCATATGCATTTGATCAAAAGTTGGACGGTTGTTTTAAAAGCCTAAAGTATGAATAACCTTGGTTTTTATGTTACATGGATTTCTGCCAAATGACATCTACAACATGGACAAGATGGGTTTATTCTACCACGCACAACCGAACAAGACTTTGTCGATGGAGGTTGTTTAGGGAGCAAAGGTCAACAAGGAGTACACCATCTTAGGCCTCATTATCAATTGCATTGGGATGGACAAGCTAAAGCCCATCACCATTTAAGAAAGCAAGTGCCCTCATTATTGTGGCAAAAACTTCTAGCCATCGGAGCTTGTGCAATACTACACCAACAAGAAGTCCTAGATGATTGGATTGATATGCTTCAATCCTAGCTAGGTTCATGTTGACTTTGTTTTGTTTCAATTTCAATGTTGAAGAAAATCAAGAAAACATATTACCATAGTATGCCTTGGGAGGTAAAGCTTTAGATGAGAGGTTATATTTTTATAGATCTTTGTGGATTGGGTGGAGAAATTCAACAACTAAATGCCTCGTGCAAAACAACACATCTTACTCATCATGGACAATGCACCAAGGCACATCCTTTCAAGCAACGACCATGAAGAGTTGGGCGATTTTGACCCCATCCACCTGTCCAACATGCTCCTCATGTTCCTGCCCAAGAACACAACATCGATTGTGCAGCCCCTGGATATATATTTTTTGTTATGAAAAGGGCTATCATCATCATTGCCTTCAAGCATTTCAATAAGCGCAAGTTGTGTGCTCGGATTGTGAGTAAGTATAAGAAGGTGGTGGACAACTTGGTGGATTTGTCCAACATCAAACCGATCATCTTGGATGTGAACACCATGCTGGATGTAACATCTTGTTTTTTTTGATAACTTATATATATATAGTTGTTAATGAAGTTCAAACACCATGAAAAGTGGCTTGTGTGTGCGCCCCCTTAACGATTTTCCTTTTTATTTGTGTTTTAGGCCATTCGTTAGAGTTGTTCGATTTGGGAAAACACAAGCCCTTCCATCAACCAATTTTTTTGGCACAAGGTCAAGATCTTGTTGGAGTTTTGGCACAATGACTTGGGCCACCCAAAGGTGTTCCTAAAGGTGCATGCTCAGGAACAACAATCCAAAGTGAATGCACTGATTAATAGGATTGGGTATGACGATGCCCTCATTGTTAAGTAGTATTTGGAGCTACCTAGGGAGGCATAGGTCATGGCTGGGCTCATTGATACAAGTTCATTCAGCTGGTGTAACAAGTACAATCTAAAACTCAATGTCATGTCTTTTGATGATCAATGTTGCCTTGGAATGTCTTCAAAATTAAACATGAAATTATCAAAATTAATATAGGAAATTATCAAGGTGTAAGGAGAGGTTGTTAAAGACCTTGAGGAGGGCAATGAAGATAACTTTAACCTAAACGAGCAACTACCAAGGCTTCTAACATTGCAATATATAGGGCCGTGATGCATGCCAATGCATTAACAATTTTTGTCACAAATCAGCCCACCATCTTTGATTACATTGTTCAGATGTAGCTAAAGCATGTTGTTAATAAGCTCAACAACATAATGGTGAGCAACTTGGGTTGCTAGCAGTAGACCAACATCAAACAATTCATCAATGGAAATGTCATGATTCCTTAGCTACTTTAGCAACACCTTGCGTGCAACCAAACACAAAAACATGCTTGTAATGCATCATAGGGTTAGAACACAAGAATTTCAAAACTTTGAAATAAAGGACTTGGGTCTTGGGAAGAGGGGGGGGGGGGGGTAGGGGGGATGAATCATACAAGTTAGTTGTAGATTGATGATTCACTATGTGCTCATTAACAGGACAATTATCCATTTACAACCTAAGAGGATAATTGTGTTTGCTCAATTTAAAATAAATCCTATAAGTGGATTTAATTTTTCTTGGGACCAAGGTCTATCCGCTTATCGATCTTAGATTATATATATATTCCCAATTTCATGCAAGTTTGTTTCCAATTACATGCTCATAAGGTTCTACTAGCCTCAATTACACCATGTAACCATCTACTTTTAGCTTGAAACTTTTGTTTAGGTTTTGATGACTTCAATTAAGGGGTGAAAACACACCACAATGTCCATAAAATATAGTCACAAAGTAGTTTTTGCAAGATTTTGAAAATTGAAACTGGCCATTTGATTAAATACAATTGACTAAAATGAAAAAGGACTCAACATTATATATGTATTATAATCACATTGTATGAATTTTATGGATAGTTTTTGAATAACCATAACATAATGGACTTTCAAAGGAGTACTTGAAAACCTACAACAATCCATAATCAATGAGTATGGACTCCATGCACCTTCATTTTATTTTTTTAATGAATAAAGGACTCAACGGTAATATGATGTGAAAACATATTAAAGAGGACTTTTTGGAAGGATTTTGATTATCAAAATTTTCTATGTACCTTGAATTATGGTTTTTTCTTATTAAATATTTTATTTAACGAAAGTAATAATTTAAAAGCTTATTTTTCAAATTGATGTTCTCCATAAGGTAAATTAGGGTTGAATTTTTTTTATAATAAATTTCTAATGATAACTTGTGAAATGACTTGTGTGATTCGAAGTATCTTGCCTTCACACTACCTTCACACTCTTAATTTAGGCAATTATGGACTTTCACATGTGCCTAAACGTGTTACACTTTAATGTGGCTTTGACCCTAGGGCCTATAACCATCTACTTAATGACTAAAGTTTTTGTTTAGGTTCTATTGGCCTCAATTAGGCCATGTAACCATCTACTTAAGGTCTAAGGCTTTTGTTTAAGTTTTGTTGGCCTCAATTAGGCCATGTAATCATCTACTTAAGGTTGAGGTTCTTGTTTAAGTTTTGATAGCTTCAATTACACCATGTAACCATCTACTTAAGGTTTGAGGCTTTTGTTTAAGGTCTTATGACCTCAATTAAGGCATGTAACCATCTACTTAAGGTTTGAGGCTTTTGTTTAAGGTCTTATGACCTCAATTAAGGCATGTAACCATCTACTTAAGGTTTGAGGCTTTTGTTTAAGGTCTTATGACCTCAATTAAGGCATGTAACCATCTACTTAAGGTTTGAGGCTTTTGTTTAAGGTCTTATGACCTCAATTAAGGCATGTAACCATCTATTTAAGGTTTGAGGCTTTTGTTTAAGGTCTTATGGCCTCAATTAAGGCATGTAACCATCTACTTAAGGTTTGAGGCTTTTGTTTAAGGTCTTATGGCCTCAATTAAGGCATGTACCATCTACTTAAGGTTTGAAGATTTTGTTTAGGTTATGATGACCTCAATTAAGGCTTGTAGCCATCTACTTAAGGTTTGAAGATTTTGTTTAGGTTATGATGACCTCAATTAAGGCTTGTAACCATCTACTTAAGGTTTGAACATATTGTTTAAGTTCTATTGACCTCAATTAGGGCTTTTGTTTAAGTTATGTTGACTTCAATTAGGGCATGTAACCATCTATTTAAGGTCTAAGGCATTTGTTTAAGATTGATGACCTCAATTAGGTCTTGTAACCATATACTTAAGGTCTAAGACTTTTGTTTAAATTTTATTGACTTCAATTAAAACATGTAACCATCTACATTTAGCATGAAGATTTTGTTTAAGGTTTAATGATTTTGATTAGGGCTTGTAACCATCTACTTAAGGTCTAAGGCTTTTGATTAAATTTTGTTAACCTTAATTATGGCATGTAACCATTTACTTAAGGTTTGAGGCTTTTGTTTAGGTTTTGATGACTTCAATTGGACATATAACCATCTACTTAAGGTCAGAGGCTTTTGTTTAGTTCATACTGACCTTAATTAGGGCATGTAACCATATGCTTAAAGTTTGAGGCTTTTGTTTAAGTTATGATGTTTTTAATTAAGGCTTATAACTATCTATTTAAGGTTTGATTACCTCAAATGAAAGTTTGGATTTGTCATTTTGAAAATGTTGTTAAAATTAAAAATAAATCCAAAATTCTTCAATTTTTCCAGAAAGTTTGTTTGGATTTAACATTATTGTAATCAATCTTTGAATGTGTTAATGTTGAGAGATGTTGTGTGAGGGGTAATTGTGTAGGCATGGCTAGGCCTTTTGAGGGACCGCGTGTGAAATCGATGCAATCAATCCTTGACATTAATGAGGTCGATGACCTTAAGCTTTTTCAACCACCTTTAAAGCTTCCTAGAAGAGATAAACAACTTCAAGTGCTTGTGGAATTGACTCATTTGAGCACAATGGCCACAAGCTATAATCATCATTTTGCCAAATATTCCAAGTAAAAAAAGAATGTCACACAATTGATATTAGCATTGGTGTGGAAGGCCATCTATGCATAATATAAGGAGAACTATTCGGATAGTATCTTTTAAGAAAATAATCTGCAATATCAACTTCAAAATACATTGAAAGAGTTAAAGACCAAGACTTTAATGAGGATGGAAATGAGAAAGTGGTATTATGAAATGAAGAAGTCGCAACACAATTAAAGGCTATGGATGGTCATGCCACTCGAAACTTGTTAAAGAGGTGGCAAAATGTGATCAACTTTTCAACACATAGCTATTTTATTACTTCTCCTACAATGGGTAAAAATCCTAATGATGTGGCATCCACTCAGTCATGTGGCATGGGTGTAGGGGGTGCATCAAGGTCATTTAGCGAAATCACAACAAAGGCTAATGTGTTCTAGTCACAATCATTGAACATTGTCACAATGGCCTAGGAGATGGTGATTGGCAACAAATATGCAAGGGCCCTGATCAAAATCAAAATGGCGGTTGGGTTAAAAAAACAAAAAGGCAAATTAAGCTAGTTAATTCAAAGTAGCTAAAGAATTAGGAATGATAATGAATGAAAAATTCAGAATTCAAGTTAGGGAGTTATTAAATTTAGACCTATAGCTAATGATTTTCACCTTAGCCATAGTTGGATGGATTAGCGATGTGGTTGCCAATGACTTTGATTGTGAAATCTAAATGACATCTAGGGCAAGTGACATGAATATTACATGACTAAAAATTAACTATTTAGAAAGGGGTAGGGGAATTTACTTGATGTTGTTGATTTCGTCTTGAGCACAATCAATTATGGAAACATTGGGATGCCATTATGGGTGAATTTTACGAAGGTTCTCATTCAAAGCATGCATCCATGGTGTCAACTTGCCCCACCTACATCATGACATAGTAGTGACATACGAAATACGAGTATTTTTCGAAGGTGCTCAAAAAGAAGTATTTTCAAGTATTTTTTAAAAAAATTATAAAAATACAAAGGCTTGAAAATTGGCCTTTGTATCAAGTATTTTC
>Ga0209208_10012616_pt1 | contig 10670 bp, 11 predicted proteins | sample S1TSphfallax_3_FD_187694 | JGI IMG/M metagenome (GOLD analysis project Ga0209208, IMG submission 187694) | Host-associated microbial communities from peat moss isolated from Minnesota, USA - S1T2_Fd - Sphagnum fallax MG (SPAdes) (version 2) | ecosystem: Host-associated > Plants > Peat moss >... | reverse complement strand
AACTATTGGACCCCACCGATATCAAGCTGAATTGATAACCATGATTATCAAAAAAATAAAATACCTTACCATTATATGTATAATCATGGTTCTCATTTTTCTTAAATCAAATATCCACATAAAACCACCCATCCTTTGCTAGTTCTCTAAGGAAACCCAATGGTTTTTTGAATATGATTTTTTCAAATCCCCAAACTTAACAATTTTTGGATTCTAGAAATTTTCAAATACCTAGAACCAATGGGTATCACAAAAATCAAATGTCCATTCCACATTCATAAAAACCCCAATGTTATTTGAACAACACATCCTAAATGTGTCATTCAGCTTAAGGCAGCTTGGCATGGATTCCCACATGTGGACAACTAGGCTTGAAACTTGGCCTGTGAAACATGCCATGTTTTAAGCCCCTTTGACCTTTGCCCTCAACACTGCCTCTTTCCACCCATATCCCCTTTTCATGCGTGGGAGTAGAATTTTTTTATTTTTTAAAGAAGCTTTATGGCATCATTAGGGTGGACTTGGGAGATGATGCAAAGGGAGTCAAATCATATAAGCAATGTTGTTTGGGAGATAGTTAAACAAATTGCACCATTGTTTGAGGCAAAAGAAAAAATAGATTTGGATTCCAAGATTTTTTACACACCACTTGATAGTACATTGAGCCACTATTGAATGCAATTGAGGAACGAATGAAGGTGGACGCATTAGGCACTTTCAAACATTACTAGACAACCATTGTTGGATTGTCAACTAACTAACGCTCTATGAGCAAGGTTTACCAGAACCATATTGGTGCACACCATTGCCAACCAATAGGCATACATCCATGTGTGCTTGTTGTTCTCCATCTACATTTTCCAAACATGGGCAATAGTCACCTGGGTGAAAGCATGAATAGGTGGATTGTTTGGACTATCACATTCGTAATTATCATGGGAACATGTGAATTATTTTGAAATTAACCCAATGAGTAAAAAATAAACAAAAACATTCATTAAGCATTGTAATGTTTACTTTCAAACAATAAAAAAACTTGTAAATGGATGTGAATTTTTTTGAAAATGACATTGTTTACCAAATTTTTAACATAAATCATAATAAAATAGTATGAAAAATAATTAATTTTTTTAAAAAATCAAAGAATTCTTCAAAAATATTCCAAGAATATTCTAAAAACGTGTCCCACAAAGCAGTTAGAAAAGTAGTCCAAAAGCAAGTGGGTGTGGGTCATGTTATCACATGTTCACCCCTTTCCTCCTTAATATTTGGTGGGGTTTTGTTGATTATCTTGAAACATTGTCAAGTTGAATTGGCATTACCTATCTTCATCCCTAGTTTGCTAGAAGGAATCTTCTACTACTACATCACGTGTTTGCCATGCTTCATCTAGTGTCCTTGCCATCTTAACCCTTAAGTCCAAGTCATTGTTACTAGCACCCACTATCGCAACCTTAGCCTTGGGTTGCGACCAAGGCAAAGGCTTGCAAGGGTGAGGGCTAAGAGGGAAGCCCAAGAGTCACATCTCATGTTTTCGGGAGTGTAGGAAAGTGTGAGGGAATGAACCCTCACACTCCCAAGTGAGCTCCCACTTTAGGGGTTGGAGTCCCAATGGACACCCAAATTTTCAGAAAGCAATTACAAAGGTCAAAATTAATTGGATTGAGGAAATCCTTATATCATTGCAAAGCTATTGGAATTTAGATGTCTAAAATGGGCTCCCATGACCCATTTGGGTACTTCAAACACAAGTTATGGCCAAAAGAAAGGTCGAAAATCAAATTGCCAATTTGACTCCCAACCATTAAAAGCCAAAACTCGCTTCAACTTCCTTACGTGTAGGTGGCGTGCAACATACCGTTGAAAAGCTTTCAATGAAGGTTACGACTTTGCTTCAGACCTCATCCCAATCGGAGGTTTGCACATAAAGTTATGGGCCCCTAAAGTTGTAGGAATCCCAACTTTGGGAATTTCAGGACTCCCAAGTGCAAGTCAGGAGACAAAATGACATTTAGGTGCTAGTCCCATGGCCATGCATATAGTATACTATAAGGGGGAAGGTGGTGGCTTTCCCCAGGTCCGGGCTATGTTGAGTTTTGTGAGTTCGTGTTTGCTTGTGGTTCGTCCATGCATCAAAGTGCTCCAACTACACACTAACCAACTTGTTGTTTAATTTACGCAAGTCAAATGAAAATACATCAACAATTATATTTAGTCCAAGGATACATAGGCGTCAATTATTTACAATTCTTATTTAGGTATTAAATAGATATGTAGATAGTTCGCAGGTACATGTACTAAAATGTGTAAATGTATGTATTCCAAATTGTTTAGAGTTGAGCAAGGAAATTCAAGGCAAGATGGGTTAAATTGGTACTAGCTAGTTAAGTGAACAGTTACCCACAAAGTAAGTGGAAAGTTGGTAAGATGGCTAAATGCATGGTTGGAAAGTTGGTAAAATGGTTGAATGCATGGTTGATAAGTGGTTGGTGCACCACTTACAGGCCCAAGTTTAATATGTTGCAAGGTTGGATCATGCCAATTTTCATAAAGGTGTTGATAAACCATAATATGTTTGTAAGCCATTCTGCCATGGCATACATTACAATTGCACTATATTCATTAAAATTTTATATAAATGGTATAGTGTTCCTCTATTTGCCAAAGCTTTTCATTTCAAGCACATAGTCGAACGTGCATACTCATATGAAACCCAAGTTATTGCACAATATTTGCAACTCCTATTAAGCTGCGAAACATGGTTTAAATATGAGAACAAAATGGTCAAGATTTTAGTTAATGAATCAAATGTAATTTAAATGGGTTTGTAATTGGCATGTAAATGATTAAGGATGAAAATCACAAATTGTGAAAATCAATAATGAAACTTAGATTCATTCTAATATTCATGATCCCAAACTTGTTATTTGATGAATCTAACTAAAAATCTAATAGATATGGACTTGATTTAGCATCATTAAATCTTTATTAATCAGTGATGCTTAATCAAATCCATCACTATTGGTCATAGGACTTGATTCAGCATCACTTATGATCTCAAAACATGTATCAAATTCAACATCACCTATGATCTCAAGACCATAGGACTTGATTTAGCATCACTTATGATCTCAAAACATGTATCAAATTCAACATCACCTATGATCTCAAGACCATAGGACTTGATTCAACATTAGATTCAATATCCCAATGGATTCAAATTAATTCAATGCAAAAAATATACCTTTAGAAATTACAACTTGAATAATACAAAAAGGACTTATTACCTATATCTGTGCACACATTGCAAAGCTTAGTCTCATAAAAAGACATGGATGTTGATGTATCTTAAAGCACTAGGGCTTGGTCATTGGACCATAACAAAATTTTGGGGATGCCATTTTGGCAAAAAAAATACTATCAAAGTTCACCATATTTTTGTCACAATCAAAATGACTAAAGTTTCAATAAGGGATTTGTCAAAAATGAACTCCTGCAAGATCTAGAACATTTCCAATCAATGAAGGTAGTTAAGTGTAACATTATAAAAAGCCAACAGATGTGGCATCACACCATATGCTTAGAGTTCTTATAGACCATTTGTGGACCATGTAGGCAAACCAAAACCATTTTCTCCCCTTGTTGTTTGAGTTAGTTGGATTATTACATAATCCCACACATTGGAACATTTCCTCACTGAAATGAAAACCCTACAAATACCCTTGATTGAAATGTATCCAAAATGAGTTAAACTTCCCAAGATAGTTTGTAAAACAAAACAGTGAAAATAGTGCCCCAAATGTTTTCTCTAAACATAATCCCATGAAATGAAATGGAAGAAATAAAAATTCATAAAAAAAAAAATCTCAATCAAGTCCTACCCCAACAAATTTTGAAGATCCAAAATGATAATGGATTACAAGAATAAGTCAAATGGGACTTGAAAACAAGGATTTAGAGAGCAAACATGGATTTTGCAATTAAGTCAAACTTGGGAAGAATAGAATGATTGACTTTTCAAAATGATAATATACCCTACAATATGTTTTTGGGTATAAGGATCTGAATACCAATTGCCATGGATTACACAAGAGGCAAAATGTGAAAGGCTATTAAAATGACTTTGAAAAATAACCAATTTCAAAACATCAACTTCACCATGAATAATGGTGATGAACTGCCACAACTAGCCATTGACTTCTGACTTCATCAATTTTAAACAATGGGTGTAAATTATGTATATTAATCTGCCCTTTGTGGTCTACATTTTAATCAAGATATCAAATACCAAAAATCAAAAAAATAAAATCTATAATTAGAAAGAGGGGAAACACACCTAAAGATTCAACATTGAAGTAGCATTGCCATGGATGTGTTGATTTGGAATATAACAACAATCGTTTGTGTGACCTTGCTAAGTTGAAGATCTTGGATGCACAAAGTTGCATTGGTCAAAGATGGCATGTTGTTCCCATGACATGACTTTTGGTCTCAAGCAAACATACACACACTATCAACCAATTGTTCATGATCAAATGTCTATGTACTCACAACATTATTTGTGAAACCAAATATCCCCATGATTACAACATAAAAACTCAATTCCAATTCAAGGATGGAATTGCAAGCATGTAAATTACACAACTCGAAAACATAAACAATCAAAAGGTTTGTTATGGCATTGCAAAAAGAATGCTTGATTCGTTGCATGAAATGAACAATTGAAAATTGTTCAGACAAGTTTTTGCAAGATGGGGAACATACATAAAACCACCTCCAATTTTGTAATCAAGAGCAAATGTTTGAAGTGGGCATGGACAATTCACCCTTCTCTCACCATTCGCCCACCTCTTGTTGTTGGTTTACATATGAATGTCATTGAGTTACTAGGGCTGTGCATATTAATCCACAAAGTAATGTCCATTGCCTCAATGTCCCTCGAGATTTGCAAAGGGGGCCTCCAAAATAAGGTGGGAGGAGCGATGGTTCCATGGACTCTAACAACTCCTACCCATTATCAAAATATCATCAAGCTAAACACAATCATTGTTGGGCCCAAACTGCCTATAATGGGGTTTGATTGTCGTTGGCACTTGAATGTAACAATGTTTATTAAAGCATAAGCAACAACATAGCTACAAATTTATCCATGAAAGTGTAATAGAACATTGAAAGTGTTCAAACCCTAATTTGAATGAGGGCAAGGGGTTGGCTTACTTTCTTCCAATGATCTACTTCATTGGATCAAAAGTGACGAGTTAAAACATTATTAGATCTGAATGTAATACTTAACACCATGTAAATGTTGAATGTGTGGCATTCTTTCCACTTTATTAAAGGTTTTCATTTTTTTGTAACTTTTTTAATATTTATCTTTTTTGTGCAAATTTTTTGAATTTTTGTGATTTTTTACCACATATTTTCCCATAATTTTGGGATTATTCCCCATTTTTGCAATTTTTAAGTAGGTTTTGAATTTTGTCATAGCACTTTTTTCTGTATTTTCAAGTTTTATTTCTAGACTTATGTCAATATTTACTAATATTTTGGATCTATTTTGGAACTTGCAATAGATAATATTTAACTAATTTTATGTTGAATCTAACATGTTCAAACCCATTAAAAATACCCCAAGTTCACTTTTTAAATATATTATACTTGGACACTCTAAACTTAGGACATGGGCTTCCCCTTAGAAATGTCTGGTCAACAAAAGTCAACTATACAATCTCGTGACAAATTAACTACTAGTTGTAAAAAGGTTAACGACAAAACAACGAATAGTCATGGTTGCACACGCATTTCTATTTCTAGACAAAGAAGTGGGACAAGACCCAATGAGAATTCGCTTCTACAACCAGCCCAAAAACTGTCTCAGCACTCAAGGTGGAAGTTGCACTCAAGATGGAAGTTGCGTCAACATACTAGACAAGTTCTAGTTTACATGAACTTTCGTAATGTACCATGTTTGTGGGGGATAAACTGGTAGTTGTAGTGTGAAGACATGGCTTCCAGCTTAACAGCCTCACCAACTTTGTTATAAATCTTAAAACCTACAACATTTGCACCTTACAACATCTTCTAAGTTTCAAAAGTTTTAGAAACTTGGAACAACAAGCTCATAGTTATGAAGTTGATTCCAGGTTCCCATTTATACAAAACATGACTATCCAAGCTTTTGAAGAGATCTTCAAAACAAGAAACATGAAACGTAGATATGGACATAATCTACACAAATCCAAACTTTGTTATGGAACCTTGCACATGAAATATTACAAACAAACATGGGACGAATGAAACTTGACAAACTTAAATTCAGACCAAGAAAATGTGGGTTCAAATTTTGGAGCAAAGAAAAGTGGGACACATATGGTTCAAAATTGTAGTATACAAAACCTAGCAGTAGAAACTTGAAATTGAAGTCTTGGGAATCCTACAATATTTGGAACCCACATTTCACTATGTTTTTGTTTACAAATACTTATCCTTGGAGCTTCACAAATAAGGCCGAAAATGTATGCAGATAAGGGCAAGACCTATCCAACACAGACATGACAAAAATGCACATGATTGAAACTTGACTATCGAACTATCCATCAGAAAACTATTGGCATTTATCAACTGAGACAGTCCACATATCATGTTAAGCTCACAAATAGAATGCACTGCCACAACTAAAGAAACCATTCTTCATGACAATAACAACAAGGACTACCTTAAAATTGTTGGAGACAATTTAGGAACAAGCAATGAGAACCAAAAAATTGATGAGGAGGGTACAATGAGAGAATCCAACACATTTAGAAAATATATGCAAATGGAGATTTATAGAGAAAAAGACATCCATACTCAAAAAAAAACCTCAACCTATCCTAATCAGCAATTAAGAAATTGAAGAAAGCTTATGAAAATGACACAATAGAAAGCTTGGAAAGATGAAGATGGAAAGGAAACCCAAACATTAGGAAGCAAGCTCAATGGCCTCACACGCACATTTGGGGGGAAAACTCTATCATGATTTTCTTCACCTAACATGTAGTAAGCCCTAAACACACCGCATCCAAGAGGAGTTCACACACCTAAGCACAAAATGCTAGGTGCAAATGTTCATGATCAAGTTTGATTCATTTTTTAGGACAGCCAATGTGTTAAGGCATCATATGTGAGGGACATCATTCCGAAGATGTGGGGTTGACCTTAGGTACTACATTTCGTTAGGCATCTTAAATTGAGGATTCCTCCACAAAAGTCCCCTTGTTTAGTGGTATTAAGACTCTCAGGGCCCCTTAACAGCCTGGATTTTACTGTGTTCTATTTGCTTCAACAGGCTTGTAAGAGGCAGCTCCCCATTGCAGCCAAGAGAAGTATTGGAATTCTGTGTATATATTTCTGGTGCCAAATCTCACTACCATTCTCTGTGTTCATGTTCTTGGGTTGAATCTTGCATCTGGAGTCTGGACAAAAAGACCCTAAAGAAGGTGAGTCAAGGACCCTTTTTCGCTGGCTATACAAGCCAAAAAGCTATATTACAAAAATTAAAAGGGTTAACATCCATAAGATCTTGATATATATTGAATTGACTTGCAAACAGATGTACCCACAGCCTGAGCGGTCAATCATGCGAGGGCAAGCTTTCAGCATGGAGAATTTGATGTCAAGAATGAAACACAAGTTTACTGGAGCTGGAACAGAATCAATGCTGCCATTGTGCTTCTGGATTGAGCTTGAGTGGGGCCTCAATCAGGATGCCTCTCCACTAATTCATTCATCACTGCAAAATTGGACTTGGGTAAAAAATGCCTGACAGCATATTTGGAAAAACAGTACTAGACTCCCATTACGAGAGCAAGTATTGCAATACAGATTCTACTTTGGCATAGATATAAAACTGTGAACATGCCTACCAGCACTGACATTATACAGGGAGGCAATGCTTACTGCAATGACATTTCCAATATTGCAGAAATCTATTCATGGGATGATTCATCTGAGCCTACTCCTAGTTGATGGTCCAAAATCCTGTGTAAACCAGCTGGGAACTGGATCCTGTCTTCAAGACAAATAACAGTACTGACAGTTTGCATCTGGGTACACCATGCAGCCTTCAAACAACCTCAAAACAGTCATCAAAATTGACATCTCACAGCAGGTAACCTATGAAAACCAGCACAACTGCTTAGTCCAAACAGCACAGATGATTCCACCATCAAACAACAAATCAGATCATAATCAAAGCTCAAAAAATGTGAACTTCCGAAGTCAATGGCACAGTTGGCTGGTTCAAACAGCAGTCTATCTGTTTCCAACACAATACTACAGCAGTGGATACCAGCTGCCAGGTAACGTGGCATAGCAAAAAAAGATTGATAATAGATGACCTGATTCAGTGGCAGCAAGAAGGTCAAAGGTTGGAAGGAGATACAATAAACACTGAATAGCAAGAGCTCTTTATATTCAACAGGCAATGCTGCTTTCCCAAAACAACAAAAAAACTGCTGGGCGAGGCAAAAGCTCCAACCAGCCTCAGCGATAGCGCTTTAGAGAAAGAGAGTTGTTGCGTTTCCAGGTTGCACGCACAGAGGGCCGTGCCTTGGTGTACAAATGACCCTTGCCACGCAAACCCCGGTGCTTCTTGCCAGCTGAGGTCAACCCTCTGAGCTCACGGTGCTTGTGCACAGGGTTCACAATCCAGTTGATACGTGGGTCCTTTCGAATCACAGAGTGTGCTGTGTCAATGAGAATCACCTCAAAGTACTTGTAGGTAGAATCCTGTATGGAGCACACAGCCCACAACATTTGAAACACTGCTGTGGTAAAATTTTGAACAGAAATTCTGAAACAATCCAATCACATCTTTCTATAGCCACACAGCTCATGTGTTGCATAAAACCAGAAGCCAGCCAAGAATAGACATACCTGATTGATCCAATAAGAATTCAGAACCCTAAGACCTCCAAGCTTGCGTCCAGCCCGTTCCTCAGCAACAGACCGCAAATTGCGCTGGAACTTCAGCTGAGTAATACCCTGATTCTTTGGCTTTCCGTAGACAATACCCTTGCTCACAGGCCTCTTCCTACCCCCTCTGCGCACACGAATTCGGTAAACTACATAACCCTGCACAAAACACCCAGCCACTCTGAGAAAATTTCACATTCTTGAAAATGCTACATGAGGATGGCTCTGCAGATACTGTTTTAGATCCACAAAACTACTTAATGTGCTGCAAAAAACCCTCCTGTACAGAAAAACAACAAAAGCGCAACCATATTTGCAAATGACGGTCTCGTAACAACTGACCGCCTGCAATCTCACATGCTATGAGAATCTAATTGCGGAGAAAATACAGTCTGCGCACAGCTTTAAAATGGAAGAGATGCAGAGAAAAGCAGGTACCTACCTGCTTGGCCTTGAATCCAAGGCGACTAGCCTTATCAGGTCGGGTCGGACGAGTAATACGCACAATACCAGGCAGCTGCCTGTACTCCCAGCATCTCACACGGAGGAGAAAACGCAGCACATCCGATTGCTTCTTCCGCCATAACTCCTCCACGTACTTGTACGCCCCTACAACCCAAACCAAGAAAAGAAAACATCATCAGAAAGGAAAACCTAACAATCCAAAGAAAAGGATAACGTTTCACAAGAAGCTGATTGAAAGGGAGCTTGTCAATAAGCAAGGGGGGGAAACAAGAGACCCACCCATCGCAGCAGCTACAGACGGCGGCAAGTAGACAGATGCGAAAGCTCGTGCACTGCAAAAGAAGGACGTAAGAGTTCAGGAGCCAGTTCTTTACAGTCCCACCAAACCCTAACCCTAATCCAGAAAGCTTTCAACTTCGTGCGCCTCCATGGATGGATGAAAGAAACATCATCCAAGTGTAGGTCTTAAAAGCCTGGGGTGGCCTCATTCCAAAATAATGGACTTAGGACAATTGGAATTTGTTTTGTTTAACCCATTCCCAAGTAAAGAGGCATGGAAATGTATCTTTTTGGATTTGTGTCTTTTTCTTTTTTTTTAAATTTCCTTGAACACCACATTCACAAGCAAATTTTCAATAAATTTTTCACCAATTTGTTTCTTATTCTTTTTCAATATAATTGAATCTTATTTTAATTATTGAATTGAATTTATTGGAATCACTTCAATTCAAATTCCAATCAATGTACCTTACCCTAAGGTTAGTTTCATCATTAAATAATTCTCAAAATAATGAAATGAAATTTTGTGAAAATATAAAGTTAACATGTTGAAAATCATCCTAATTATCATAGGCTACACTTGGAATAATTTCACTACTCATATCACAATACTATAATAGATGATGGAAATAAATATAATTTCAAAATTAAAAAACAAATTCATCTTTTGAAAAATATATATATATTTGTTTTGTCAATGTGAAAACTAACCCCAAGCTACAATATTTGAATTCAATTCAAAGTGCATGTAATGAAAATGGGGTATGTTATGAAAGAATATTGTAACTGAGTCCTAAACCAATGGACTTCCTAATTAATCATGCACACCCTATTATTGTTTTCTCCCCAAGGTATGCAATAATTTTAAAATATATAAAAGTGAACTTTTAATGTAGTCACGAGCTATAGAAAATTAGTTAAAGTTATCGATTCATGATCTACATTACATCATAAAACAAATGTTCAATTAA
>Ga0209208_10012615_pt1 | contig 10671 bp, 8 predicted proteins | sample S1TSphfallax_3_FD_187694 | JGI IMG/M metagenome (GOLD analysis project Ga0209208, IMG submission 187694) | Host-associated microbial communities from peat moss isolated from Minnesota, USA - S1T2_Fd - Sphagnum fallax MG (SPAdes) (version 2) | ecosystem: Host-associated > Plants > Peat moss >... | reverse complement strand
ACTGTGATCTCTGCACCATTGATGGGATCTAGGGCTTTCAAATTGGAATAGAATAAGTTCAAAATATTCTAATGCATCTCTCTGTTTAGCTTGCTGCTAGCTGTAAATATTCAATGAAAGGAGAGGAAAAAAAAAAGGCTTTTTCTATGTGTTGTTAAGATATAAATCAGGTGTTAAACGTTAACCAAAACAAAAGCTCCCTTTTAAAGGGCACTCCTGAGTCCTGACTCTCCAGACCCCTGGCATTTACAAGAGGAGATTTGGTCTCCATATATCCACTTGACTAGTCTGCCTATCATTACATCTTTGGGTGACCCAACATTGGTTACGTGTGAAATTTGATTGCCTCATACTGGCATCTTCATCAATATTGGCTTCTTTTTTCTTCCCATAGAAGTTACCTGAAAGTATTGAACTTCTTCCAGGCTCAACTTGTAAGTTGTGTCAGGCTTCAGGGAGCAGGCCCCAGGGTATGTAGCTAGCTTGCAAACCTGTAATCAATGAGTGATCACAAGAAGCTGCAGTGATATTGTGAGCTCCAAAGACTGCAAACAATGAAGGGCCAGAGTGAATCAACAGCCACGAATGCACCATCCACTGGAAGCCTGCTATGACTCAGTTATAGATGAACTCCAACAAATTGACATTGGGTTTCATCTTGGTAAACTTTCATGTAAAAAATAGGCCATGTAGGTAATTAAGAAGGTATGAAAATATGGTCTACATGGAAAGTACCCATGTCGACTAAGTATTGTATTTTCCTGGTATGAACTTTGTAAATACTCATCAAGAGTCTCTAATATCACTTTTGCAAAATATAATACCCTACCTAATTCATTCAGGTGTGAAGACTTGCATTTCAGGCAAGTAGATTATCTCTAAACCCTAAACCCCTTTTGTCATCCAGAAAGTAGAGCCCACAAAAAACTGAGATAACCACTGTGTTTAGCTACAGAACTGATGGAAAAGTGTTTCCCATCCACATCCTACTGTCCATCTGTCATGGTGCACTGGTGACTATTGTCGAACTTTGGCCACAATGAAGACGCCTGAAGTTCCCTTGTATACAAGTATAATGTGACCCCACCAGCCCACCCAGGCAACCGAATCACCTTACTCCAGAAAAAGTTAAGCTTGGATTGTTTCCATATTCAACTGCAGTCAGTTTCCTTCCTCCAGCAACTCTTGTGACAACATTGTCACTAAATGGGAGAAAACTTGAAATAAAATCAAGTCAAGGTTTTACTTGTTGTGGGTTTTTCTTCTCCTTCATAATATGCCTCGCTTCTTTCTGTATTGCCACTGTTTACATTCTCATGTTTGGTCTGCAAGCCAATCTAGGTAGGCAGAGTACTTATGTTTCATCTTGGTACATGCACACTTCCACTCTAAAAATCTGCTTATGTACTAAAGTGAATCCATGGGAAAGACCGCCAACAACAGGAACTCAGGAAACTCATCTCAGGATCCAGTGATTAAAAATGTTTTGAAAATGGGTTTTGCAATTTTGCAAGCTGCAAATAGTCTGCCAGGCCCAGACTCCAGAGTCCCACTCTCTAGAAGTAATGCATTATTATTAAGGTAACTAGCTAGATCGCTGACTAGTATTTTGGTCACCACACACGCATCGTCCAACAGACCTAAAATCAACCCCGACAAATAACATGCATATTACTCCTATGTAGTTGGAGTATCAATGTGAATATGTAAGGATCAGGGATTTTTTTTAAAAGCTTGATGAAAACCTGACAAATTTTCTCCCAAAAAAACCCTTAAACCCTAAAGACATATTTTTTCCAAAATTTTCTCCCCAAAAATTCCCAGGTTGCAAAAAATTTAGCAAAAAAAAAAGCAGCTGGAAAGGACCCCAAATCTTTTTCATTCTTAAAAATTGTGAGTAAGAGATCAGAGCTTTCACATTATTTTGACGATCTGCCATGCATGGACAGGAGTGATGTACTATCAAAAACTGGTCAGGCATCACTACCTACATTGTTTGATTTTCAAGCCAGGAAGAAGAGCATTTAATCAAAGCAAAAGTACTTAAAGAATATACAGACCCTATAAGTAAGTATCAGCAGCCCGCCCCTTCTCTCTCTCTCTCTCTCTCTCTCTCACACACACACACACACACACACTCACTCACTCTGTGTGTCCCTGTGTGTCTCTGCAGGGTCCCATGTTTTAAATTTGGATCCAGGTTTTTCTCTTTCAAATAGAAAGTCTAATTTAACAATGGACATAAATTGGTTTCACTTTGTGACTTGCGTTCTTCACACACACACAAAGCTTCGGGTCATGTGTTGATGGACAAATAAATAGAAATGAAAATTTTGAAACCTTTTGCAACAAGTTAAAAGCTTACAATGCCATGCTCCACAGCCGCCAAAGAACTCGCACCCACGCCCAAAACATAAGAAATGAACAAACACACTACCAATAAGTAGCCACTAAAACTATGTGGACAAAATGAATAATTAAATTTTTTCAGAAACTAATTTGTTTTTATAAATTTTGAAATTATTATTTTTCAGGATCTACTATGATATTATCATATGCGGAGTGAAATTATTCATATTCAGTTTCATATTTTCTTGAAAATTCGTTTCACTATTTTAAATATTATTTAATGAAAAAATTAACCCTAGAGTAAAGTATACATATAATGAAATCCAAATATTATGGGTTTTCACAAAATAATACACCATTCTTTCTTCCTCTTCACAATGAATTGGTTCATTTGTGCCAAAATAATAATAATAACACTTCATATTATTTACCACTGTAGCCAGTGAGAAATATAAACACTTCCCCCAAGCTTCTCTAAAGCACATTGTGAGTTTGTTTGTGACCCATTACACAATTTCTGCTTTAATTAAATTATTGATTTATTTTTAAAAATGAACTCAATAATAATTGAATGTTATAAACTAGTTGTTAGTTAATTAAAATACTTTTTTTTACTTTTAAATTTTAAAAATCTCTTTTGGTAAATGGCCTTTAGTTAGTTAAAAGCTTTTGGTTGGGTTAGCTATATCTTTTGTGCAGGCAGAGGGAGGAGACACAGGTTGTTAAAAAATAGCTAACCTAAAACCAAAGGCACTAACTAGAGGGGTTTTTAGTCAGATAGTTAGTTAGTTAGTTAGTTAGTGCAGTAACTTACAGGTTCTGGAAAGAAAACAAGCCTTGGGAAAATGAATTATTATATCTTCTGGCAATGGATGTTGAACTAAATGTACTTAAACTGGTACAAGAGTTAACTGTAAGCTACAAGGAAGGGTACATAGTTAATAACATCACTAGGAATTATTATTATTATTATTATTATTTCTTTCTTTCTTTTTCATTTGTGTTTTTCTTTCGCCTTCTGCTACTGCTCCGGTTAACGTTAACTGGATCCAGTTAAGAGCTTTGCTAAGCTGCTGCGCGTGTTCCTCACATTCTTCCTTCTTCTCTCCCGTTAACGTTAACTGGAGCCAGTTAAGAGGTTTTGCTAAGCTTTTGGGCGTGTTCTTCCTATTCTTCCCCCTTCTCTCCCGTTAACGTTAACTGGAGTCAGTTAAGAAGTTTGCTAAGTTTTTTGGGTGTGTTCTTCTCCCCACTCTTCTTCTTTCTCTCCGGTTTATGTTGACTGGAGCCAGTTAAGAGCTTTGCTGAGCTTTTAGGCGTGTTCTCCCCAATTTTCCTTCTTCTCTCCGGTTTAATGTTAACTGGAGCCAGTTAAGAGGTTTGCTTGCTAAGTATTTTGTGCGTGTTCTTCTTCTCATTCTCCCTGCTTCTTCTTCTCGCTGCTGTGTTCTTCCTGATCTTTGTGATTGCATTTGTGTGTGTGCATTGAGGAGCAAATCTGATCTCCTTTTTTCGATTTGTGTGCAATTTGTGTGTAATTATTTTTGCTTTGTGTGTGACATTGTTATTGTTGTTGTTGCTCTCATGTTTCCGGGACCATGTGTTGCAGGGAGTGTGGTGACTGGAAGAGAAGATCAGAGGATTTCAGGAGGAAGGAGTGGTTGACTGATTGTTTCCTTCCTTATGGGAGCTGGTGTAGAGCGAAGGTGAGCTCAAAAGAAGCTGAATTGCGAATTGTTTTGCGAGTCAGAACGCCATCTCTGGCAGCAGCTGCTGCTGTTACGTATGTTTTGCTCGCATTGTATTTCGACACCTTCCTTCTTCTCTCTCTCTCTCTCTCTTCTGTGCCTGCCTCCTCGTTATTATCTATGTGCGCACGAGCCTGCATTTCCATGTCTGAATGGATTTTGCACCCGCATCTGGGGATTGGCTTCCGATTCGGTAAATTCAATTAGAGTTGTGCGATATGCAAATGCATAAATTCCGACAACTTGAATCCTGATGACAAAATGCAGCACGCTGCCTCTCCGTATGCCAAAGTCGTTGTGAAGCGGTAGTCCCTGCCAGAGGGCTATGTAACAAACAACAGGTGATCGATCTCAAGCTTGCACATTGGAGTTTGTTGTTACAAATTTTGTGGAAAAAGATCTAATCTCTGGTTGGAGCCTGCAATGAGCATGAGGTTGGAGATCGGGATGCATTGAAACACTCACACTGTTGGAGCTCCTCGTATCGGCAGCAGGGGACATTGTCAAGAGACCAGGTGCACATACATACATGCAGGACCTGGATCAAGTGCAGAGGAGCAGGGAGGTGGTAGTGGTGAGGATGCCACCACAGGCTCATCAGGTTCAACATCCTCCCATGCTTGATGTTGCAGCTCTCCACAAGCTTCGCACTCCTTCAACCAGTTCATCATCATTGAAGAGTTCTTCTGCATCAGGGGTAAGCAGCTTGTGGGGGGGCAGGGGAGTCGATAGCAGCAGAGACCGTAGCAATTCCCATGATGGGGTGAGCTTCACTAGGGAGTTGCAAGCAGGAGATGTTCCCACCGCTGCCACTGTGCTTGATGGAAAAGGATGGCCCAGGGAGGCCTTGAAGCAGGAGGACATTGTGCAGGAGGAGCGCAAAGCTGACTTCACAGCAGGTGAAGAAGAAGAAGAAGAAGAAGACACAATCAATGCTAGTGATCCAAGAGTGGAGTGGAAGTTTTCTGGGGAGTTGGACAAGTATTGGATGAAATTGAGAGGCTCAGATCAGGAAAAGCCGAAAAAGATGAAGAGACGACACCACACAGGCTTCCAGCCGGAGGCAAGATGGCAAGGAGATACTGCAAGAAGAGAGGAACTTGCAAGACGAGTCATTTTGGAGAATGGTAATGGTGGTGGTGGTGGTGGTGCGTACACGCTGCCTTCTTCCCCTCTGTCTCATCATCTCTTGTCCTGCAACAGCCAGGGAAGTTTCTCTACATTGCTCAAGGTTCAAGCAGTTGAGGATGAGAGAATAGCAGGATGCGAGAGTTTATTCCAGAGTGATGAGGGAGAGCTGAGTCCCATGGAGAGGGACAGGACGCAGACCCTTATATGGTCTGAGTCTCCAATCCAGCAAAATATAAAGAAGGAGAACAGTGAGCTGCAAAGATCACAAAAGAGTAGGAGGAGATCAGAAGAAGTCAAACAGGCTGCTAACTTGCATGTGAAAGCTCACAGAAGAGGTCGAAAAAAGGCTCGGTCTGTGGCTCCTGCCCCGGCTTTGGATGATCATGATGATGAGCTTGCATTGTCTGACATGCCCCAGCATGGCTGCAGACTCCATTGGGATTGGTCTCTGATTCACCGATACAAGACCAAAACCTTCATGGATCTTGCAGGGTTGACATGCACATTTCCAGACACAGTAGAAAGGAAGGAAGCCGATCGTGCAAAGGAGTTTTCTGGGGATGTATCATTATTTTCTGACATGTGCTGCAGCCAGGAAGCTGCAGCAGCAGCTACAATCGTACATGGCCACCAATCAATTTCTTCATTGGATTCTGAAGTCAATGGTCTTCCCCTGCTTGCAGATGATGAAGACACTCATGGTACTAGCGACCATTCAGGCACCATCTTGCTTAAACAACTGAGTAGTAAAAAACCTACCAAAGAGCACCAGTCAAAGGCTGTCTCTTTGTCAACTGGTGGTACAGCTGCACGAAAGAAAGGGCACAAAACCCCCTTCAAAAGTGTGCTGAAAAAGTTGCCTGCACGAGCATTACCACAAGGTGCATTGACACCTCCAGTAGCAGCAGCAGGCGAGCAGGAAACACATAGAACATTAAGCCAAAAATACCGACCCCAAAGTTTCAAGGAGGTTGTCGGACAGAGTATGGTGATCAAATCACTCTCAACCTCCATCATGAAGGGGAAAGTTGCCCCTGTGTATCTTTTCATGGGACCACGTGGAACAGGGAAAACTACAACAGCAAGAATATTTGCAGCAGCTCTGAATTGTTGTTCCTCACATATGGAACAGTGGCCATGCCGAAATTGCCAAGAATGCAAGACCATCAGCCTGAATAGCAGTCAGGATGTGAAGGAGATAGATGCATCAAACAATGCGGATATTGAGAGTATGAGAGCCATGCTTGGCACTTTCTCCCCCTCCCATTCACGATATAAGGTGATCATTGTTGACGGGTGTGACTTCTTGACCACTGAGGTATGGAACGCATTCCTCAAGGTGTTGGAAGAGCCCCCCAAAAACTTGGTCTTCATCCTGATTACAACTGAGGTCAAGCATCTCCCATTGACAGTCATTTCCAGGTAACCCACCATGATCTCTCAACAGTAAAATTACTGAACAACAAACAATTGAGAAAGTCAGCAAATGTCATGTTCTCTGCATTGAACATGGACCTAGGAAATGCAATGTGATGTGTTTTCCAAGCAATTCCTTTTTGAAGTCTTGAGTTTAACCTGCAAGCACAATGCATTCACGTGCCACACAGATGTCAGAAGTTCCCATTTAGCAAAGTGAAGGAAGAGGATATGGTGAAAAGGCTCAAGATTCTGGCTGCCAAGGAGCATCTGGAGGTTGAAACAGAAGCCCTGAAGTTGATGGCATCAACAGCTGATGGGTCACTGAGAGACGCTGAGACAACAATGGATCAACTGAGCCTGTTGGACAAGAGGATCTCCTTGACTGCTGTTCAAGAGCTTGTAAGTTCCTTTCCCTGGAATTGCTTTGCACATAAAAAAGATTTTTCCAGCTCATGCAACTGCAGGTGGGTATGGATGAAAGAGCTAGGTGGTCTCTGTTTTCCTCACTGCTGTATCCAAGATGAACCTCAATCAGCAACCCACTTCAATGCTCAATTGCCAGCAGCATGTAATTTCTCAGTGTGACGTAGTAGAGAGCAGTTAGTGTTTCCATCTTGCAAAAGACAACATTGTGATAGAGTTCAGCACGCTGTCATGCTCTGAAGAATAATATCAACTGTGGAAATGAGAGCTTTACCTTGATCTTCAGTAAGCTCTGGATCGTGATGTTTAGGTCCATCACCAAGAATCTCCTGAAGGGTGTCTGTCTCTCTGAAATTGGTGCTGTTGGTTGTCTCAGGTGGGGCTCATCCCAGATGGGAAGTTGCTGGAGTTGCTGGATTTGGCACTTTCCGCTGAGGCAGGAAACACTGTGAGATTTATGCGCGAACTTTTGAAATCAGGAGTAGAGCCCTTGTCTCTGGTATCACAATTGGCCTCTCTCATCACCAACATCCTAGCAGGAAGCTTTGATGTGCACCCGGAAATACACCTGCGAGGCTTCTTCAGAAAGAATTTCTGTAAGTGAGATGATGATCAGTCATGCCTAAGCCGCGATTTTCCTTTGTTGTTCTTTCATAGTCTCTGTTGTTTGTTTGTAGAAGAAACCTGGGCCTTATCTGCTGCTGCAGCATTGAGCTACAAGATTTCTTCTGCACTACAGATGGAGAAACATTTCACTCATTGGTTCTTGAGGACCATGTTGTTGCTGCAGCTCAAAAGGAAGAACAGCAACGACTTCGTGAAGCTCTGAAAGTCTTAGCAGAAGCAGAGAAGCAGTTGCGGGTGGCAAGTGATCAACCCACATGGCTTACAGCTGCACTTTTGCAGTTTGCTCCAGATCGCTCATTTCTACCCTCCTCTGTGAACACGAGCATTGCCCCAAGTCCTGCTGCTTCGAACATGAGCCAGAGAACAACAACATTTCTCAGGCAACATGCAAGATTTGAAGAAGAGAGTCAGACTCACCATCATAGGAAAATGGAACAAACTCCACACCATTTTGGTCCTGCATTAGGACGCAAATTCTCTTCTTATCTTGATCACCGAAAAAACAACCACAACCCTTCCAGCATCCGCTTGAAGACCAAGGTGCACCCTGTGTCACCATTGGACAATCACACAAATCTCTCTGAGTGGAAATTGGAAGCAGCTTGGGCAAGGGAGGTGGTACATGCTGAGACAGATGATGGTTATGATGATTCTTTCAATCCAGGGAGCTCTTGTCTATTGCGAATGATGAACCGCCAACATTTGGAGAAGACCTGGACCCGTGTTCTACAGATCTGCCAATCCAAGGTGCTCAGGCATCTGCTGCAATCTGATGGAAAGCTGATTGCTGTGGGCATTCAGGATGGTATGTTGTCAGTGTTTTTTCTCTCTAAGGTGGTCTATCTTCTTTCTCAGGCAGCAGCAAGTGCATGCTTCTGTGGTACTCATGAAGAAAACAGAAAGCATGTCAAGGGAAGAGTTTGACTCCTTGCCTTCATTTCTTGCCCAACAGCAAAGCTCATATGATATCAATTCTAGAGGACTACTATCAGGTTTAGATTTCTGATGAGAGTTGTGTGCTGCTGTGGGTAATTGATCAGAGGATATGTATGCTATTGCCCAACTGGAGTTTCATCATCCAGAGCCCCTCAAAATGGCTGAGAGATCAGAGAGCAGCATCCTGCATGCTTTTCAAATGGTTTTGAGTTGTCCTGTGGAGCTCAGGATCAGCTTGAAGGGTGTTCAAAACAAAACAGTCAGGAACAAGATGGGAATCTTCCAGAATAAAAACTCTTCTGAAGATTTGCAGACATTGCTTGCTTCCAGACATAAAACAGATCACAGAATGAAGAGAACTTTTGAGGAAAACACCTTCGAAGCTAGTGGGTTAGCATTTCTTGATGATATCCAGGGGATTCCGTGGCACAATCATTACCATCGGTCAAGAGCAAGGAAGCATCGAAGAGCAGGAGGAATGAAAGAACAGGAGATTGAAAACCAAACGCCTGTGTCTCAAGTAGGAACAAGTTGGAGCCATAAGAATCATATCAGGAGGAGCAGTGCAAGTGTAGCAGAACGAGGTGAATCAGGGCAATCGCAGGACTCACCATGGCCACAAGCATCTGAGAGGTATTCTAGCAGCTCACATGGATTTTCAAGTTCACTGGCTAGCTTGCTTGAAGCTGAGAGTAAAGGTCGGCGAGCCTTGCTGAAGACAATGATGGAGGAGGAGCCAGATACACAATTGGAGACATTGGATGAGAATTGGAGCTTGTGGAGCATGCAGCAGGGCAAGCACAAGCATGTAAAATTCAGAGAGGGCAATAACCTAGCTGCCAGCATTGAAGAAGAAAACTCTCAGTAAGTGATGCTCAAACCATACACACAAATCAGTGCATCCAAACATCTTCAGGAAAAGTTTTTGGCTGGACCTACATGATCCCTGAGTTTCAAGCATTCATTTCACCTGCAACTCCTATATCTGTCAAGAAATTACAGCATTCTGTAGAGCTAAGTTGCTGGCAAGAATCTAGCACAAGCATGCAAGAATGCTTACAGGATTGAAAGAGAAGTTATGAAGGATCATATTATTAGCAGCAATCCTCTCAGCCAGCAGTGTATATCATGTAGTTTGAAGCACACCTGGTGCAACAAGTGATTTTGTGCTTCTGACAAGGTCAGTTTGGAGCATACTCTGCCTGATCAATCACAATTCTTTGTATATATTCCACAGGAGGATTGAGTCTCAACTGAAACCCACAAGGGAAGTCCTGCACTCATGGAAAGCTCCTCAACCTGAAAAGCTCAAGGTGTGTCTCTTACAACCAGTATCATCCACTCCTGTCTGCATCATCCTGCAGCTTTGAACCTATATCCCAGCTGCTCTTTCTTTGCTCCCTCCAACTCTTTGTCCCTCTTGGGACTTTGGCAGCCTATGGCTGGAGGTTAGCTTGGTTGTAGGGAGAGCTTCAGAGGGTGGATTTTAGTTTCTGTGGAGTTCTTTGCATTCTAGTCTTTAAACCGTTTGGTGCTATTGGTGAGAGTTTTGCAACACTCCACCTTATGATATTTCTCCTCATGTGGATCTGCCAGAGGTTCCTTCAAATCTATCCCTTAGCACAGAATGGTATGAATTGTTCAGGTTTTTTTATTACTGGCTGATCATTCCTTGCTGGCAGGGGAAGCTGGGGCGCCAGAGAGCTAAAGGAAAAGAATTGTTCTTTAGATTTGTCCCTTGTGGCAAATCAAATAAAACTGTCCGGAACAATGGATGAAAATGGTGCGCTTGAAAATGGCACAGGGGGGTTGGTTGGTTGGTTAATTGGTTGGCTGCCAACATGAGAAGCAACAGCTGAGCTTAGTGGAAGCTGCTCACTTCTGGGCTCATCAATGAACAGATGCAAAGAAAAGACACAACCTAAACATTGTGCTGGTGCCATCTCTGTGATGATTTCTCCATTATTGTGGTATGCCAGTCTAGTTACAAAATGCATACGGAACAACTCTTTCCTGATCTCCTTTCTTGTCTTACATA
>Ga0209208_10012614_pt1 | contig 10671 bp, 12 predicted proteins | sample S1TSphfallax_3_FD_187694 | JGI IMG/M metagenome (GOLD analysis project Ga0209208, IMG submission 187694) | Host-associated microbial communities from peat moss isolated from Minnesota, USA - S1T2_Fd - Sphagnum fallax MG (SPAdes) (version 2) | ecosystem: Host-associated > Plants > Peat moss >... | reverse complement strand
TTATTCGCTTTTATCGGATTGCTACTGTTGCTTTGTGCACTGCACTTATCCGTATTCTCAATCCTCATGCATTTTAATCATGAGTTTTAGCATTTTATATTCAGATTTAATAAAATTTTCATTATTTTATGATTAACAATGTTTAAATAAAAAAAAGAAAAACACCAGTAATTAATTTTTTTTGGATCCTATATATAAAAGTAAACATGGTGGTGTCTGTCTGTCTGGGCAGTGTTTGGAAGATTTTTTTAATGCCCGTTCCTTGTGGAGTTTCCCTAGATGTAACTTTTCAAGATGTAACTGACTCCAGAGAAAAAAGAAATCAGGAACAGTCTGATTTTTCATATCTTTTATATTCAATTGATTTATTATTTGAGAAAGGAGATGGAAGAAATGTTCGTTCGATTTGATGACGGGACGAATTTTGGGGAAGCTTTTTTTCTTTTAACTACTGTCCGTCCCAATTAAGGGGATGGATGAAACCAAGTTTAAAGAAACCAAGGGACTTCACAATGGCCAAAGGCCACGGGCACCCACTAGTATGAGAAATTGGAAATAATGAAGTGCCAAATGCCGAGTATGGGTGGAATTGGTTCGTACACAAAACTTTTTTTCCCCAAACACGCAACAAGAGAACGAGAATTATTAGGCTATGTGACACGTGTCGACAATCTTGGTCATTTTATGATCTGACGGTCGGATTCGTCCAAGATGTGCAAAGACAAAAATTGCCGAGTCCGGAGAAGAGTTTGCGCTCTCGCTTCTCGCGCCGTTGCCGGTGCTTGTCTTCCTCGGAAGTGTTGCATTTTGCACTCACCACAATTTCTTCATCTCGCTCGCTCTCGATTTGTTTCGTGAAGAGGGATTACAGCGGGTGCGTTTATGTCTCAAAATTACAACTCCATCTGTCTGTGAACCATTTTTATTTGATTTTTGTAAAATTTTTTCTTTGCTTGTTTTCGTGGGGAATTTGAAGCTTCAATGTTTGGAGTCCTCGACTCATGTGATTGATGACTCCTGTTGTTCTTTGTTTTGCCTTTTGTTTTCCTTTTGTGCTGCGATCGGGTGTCACTCATGGTCGCTTGTTGTTGCAGTTGAAGCTTTGTTTCTGCAGAGTAGATTTTTTCTTAAAAAAATCTGTGATCCTTATTACACTAGTGATCAGTCTTGATTTTCTTCTTTTAAGCTTCTGTAGTTTTGGGGGAACACCATTTCGATGGGGTGACATTTGAATGCTCACCAAAGGCTCTGATGGATTTTTTTGGAGAAGGATTTCTGTGAAATGCTAGAAGCCGCGAGTCGACAGGCGCACTACTGAATTTTGGGTCGTTTGTTTCCTCTTTGCTTTGGGGTTCAGGTTTACAGGAATCGAGTGCAAGAAGAAGAAGGAAAAGAAATCTGAAGCTGGAGGAGACTTGGTACAAGTGATTGCACTGAAGGGTTATATAGGTGGAACCTAGGTTTGCAGTTTCTGGCTTACTGAGGACATTTGGTGGAGAAGCTTTGTCTTGGTGAAGGGCCGTGAAATTGCAGCAGATTGGTGGCAGGAAATGGGATGAATTGAATTAGGGTTGAAGAAAAGCTGGGCCACAGTAGAAGAGAATTGGAGAATCGAATTGAGGGATGGCATCAGATTCAGAGCCCCTTGTAATAAATAGTTCAAGAGTGAATGGCAGTGTCATTAGACCAGGCATGAGAAAACAGCGGCAGCATGATGAGATTGAAGAAGAGAGAGCATATGAAAAGTCGGAACAAGTCAATGTTTCATGGGATGGTGAGGTTGAAGAAGATGTGGAAGATGGAAATGTGGATTATCTTCCTAAATTCTCATGGTGGAAGCTCTGGATGTTCTCAGGTCCTGGGTTTTTGATGAGTATAGCATACCTAGATCCAGGGAATATTGAGAGTGATTTGCAGTCGGGTGCTACAGCAGGCTATGCTCTCCTTTGGCTTCTTATGTGGGCAACAATAATGGGACTGTTAATACAAATGCTGGCAGCACGGCTGGGGGTGGCAACAGGTCGTCACCTTGCTGAGCTTTGTCGGGATGAGTACCCTGTGTGGGCACGAACGTTTCTTTGGATCATGACAGAGGTTGCTATTATAGGTGCTGATGTCCAACAGGTGATTGGAAGTGCGATTGCCTTCCGGATTCTATCAAATGGGTACATTCCATTATGGCTCGGTGTTCTCATCACTGGTGTAGATGGGTAAGTTGTTGACTGAACTCTTCTCAACCCTCTTTCCACAACTTCTATTGTCTTTTGAAGCTCACTGTTGGGATCTGATGTAATCAGTGGGTGGTAATGGCTGTTAAGCCACTGCAATTTTTTTATGAAGGTGATGGTCTGACTTGGTGAGTTGTCGCTAACCAGGTTATGGCCACAGTCATTCTTGTCACATTCATCTTTCTGGAAGTGACACAATGCTTACCTTCAAAGTGTTGTTGTGGAATTTTCTCTGTGTAGATCTCATAGATGCGTGTCTTGTTATTTATTGCCTGAGTATCCATCCTGTGTTTCCCAATACCTCTGCAATGGGGAGAAATCTCTGACTTTCATCCTGTTTTGCACGTGTGAACTAAGTTTGATCCTTTTCTGTGGATTGGTCCACAGGCATTAAACATGAGTAAACCCAAATTATACCCATGAGTAAAACAAGCAACGTGCAAAGAGGATGAAACTATGAACCTGTATGTTGCTTTGGAGATTTCGAGATGTTCTGAAGGGGAGGTCTTGATGTCATGCAGGTTTTTGTTTCTTTTCTTGGAGAATTTTGGAGTTAGGAAACTGGAAGCATTGTTCTGCACCTTCATTGCAATCATGGCCCTCTCATTTGCTTGGATGTTTGGCCAAACCAATCCGGATGTGAAGGCTATGGTTAAAGGTCTGTTTCCATGCTGTCTCCTTGAGTTTTCTTTCTCCTTTTTCCATCTATTGCAGTTGGTTTCATGACTTTCCTTGAGCACAAGTTCATGTAAGCTGTCAAAATCATGCAAGTCTCCAATTGAGAATTTAAAGGCCTTTTGGTTCAGAGGATGGTTTGGTCCAAGAAACCTCATTTCCTCCAGGCTGACTGATGTTGACAACATCTAGCATGGTCCTTGTGGGTTTGAAGCAATATCAGGGGCAAGGTGGCAATTAGTCCAACTTCTAGGGTAGGAACTAACAAGAAATGAAACTGTAACCAAGTATGTGTTTTCATTGCAGGTCTGGTGATCCCCTCTGTTCCAGGGAATGCTGTTGATAAGGCTGTTGGGATTGTGGGGGCTGTCATCATGCCACATAACATCTTTCTTCACTCTGCACTTGTCCAATCACGCAAAATTGACATCACAAGAAAAAGCCGCGTGCGTGAAGCTCAGCGGTACTATAACATAGAGTCAGCAGTTGCACTTTTCATCTCCTTTCTCATCAATCTTTGCATCATGGCCATTTTTGCAAAAGCCTTTTTTGGAAAAGAAAGTGCTGAAAATATTGGTTTGGCAAATGCCGGTGAGTATCTTCAGCAAAAATATGGAGGGGGTCTCTTTCCAATCCTCTATATTTGGGCAATTGGGTTGCTAGCAGCTGGCCAGAGCAGCACTATGACTGGCACATATACAGGTATTAACCTCATCACCTGGGACTTTGTGTAAATCATCTTGGATCTGCCCAAGTTATGTTTTGTGCAACAACCCCTTGTGGCCACTATCATATCACTATATCATTTTCTTAGTGGTGGAAGTTGTATATGAGCAATCAGAACCATGTTTCTGATGAACAATCCTATATACTCATATGCAGGACAATTTGTTATGGCGGGTTTCTTGGATATGCGTGTGAAGAAGTGGATCCGAGTACTTGTGACTCGGTTGGTTGCAATTGTCCCCACAGTTGCTGTGGCTCTCCTCTTTGACAGTTCAGAGAATGAGCTTGATCAACTAAGTGAGTGGCTGAATGTGCTACAGTCTATCCAGCTCCCATTTGCACTTATTCCCCTCCTCTGCCTCGTTTCTAATGTGCGTGTGATGGGTGATTTTGTCATCGGCACTGTCACAAAGGTAAAATACTTCCCTCTAGAAGTTTGCAGAACATTCAAATGCTCACTCTGTATAGATGATCTTTTGCAAGTTCAAAATTTACACCCCTTTGGATGATGTTTTACCCAGCATTTATACTCCAGCTGCCATTGGGGTGTCAACCAGTCATCAAAAGTGTGGGATATAGGAGGCTCCTAAGGGAAGAGGCTTGTGCAACACATTGACCATATGGCAGATAAGAAGAGTGCGAAGGAACATGAAGACAGACCTGTTTGCTGGACATGGCATCATCATCTTTGTTTTTTGGTGCTTTTTCTTGTTGCCAAAGCCCATTGATGTGTGGCCCTGGTCTTGGGGGGAACATATTGCAGGTGGTTGCGTGGTCAATTGCAGTTTTGGTACTGGTGATCAATATGTACTTGCTGGGAGTCTCAGTGTTTACTAGCATTGTTGAGTCAGTACAAGTCATTGCTATCCTTGGGGTATTGACTGTTTTATATGTAGCATTCATATGCTACTTGATTCTAGAGCCTGCACAAGCTGATGGCAATTGGGCATGCATCAAGAACTTCTTTTCCAGGTATTGTTCACTCTCTTTCTCTTTGAAAGAAACTGCAAGAAACTTGACATCTACTGAATGAGTGTGGACAGTATACATTACCACTGATATGGATGTGTACCACAGCTCCTGAAAACTAAATTAACAGTATAACAGAGTAGTCATTCTAGCCACTTTGACTTAGAATGCAAGTGAAAGCTGAAGACAGGTTGTTGATGTTACTGTGCTTTGAATGCAGGAAAGAGCGCAAACAAATTTTGGAGCATGTAGTTGATGAACCAGATGACATAACTGTCCCTTTGGTGAAGTAGAGAACTAGAACTTTCAAGTTGATTCAACAAAAGGAATTAGAGCCATCTAAGAAGTTGGTGTGTAGTGCCATTGTCTTCTCTCATTACAATTGCTTGCAAATGCTTAGAAGTGGCTCCAAACAAAGTGCAGTAAAACAAAAGGGTGGCAAAGATGACTCAAGCAAGTGCACATTTGAGAAGGCACCTCAAACAGTGTGCATGCTGTTAAGGTGTGCCAATTGTGTCTTTCCTACAAATTCTTTCTTGGCTTGACATCTGGTTAACTGATATTAGATCCACTTCGTAACTGTAAACCTCAGCACCTTCTATGGCAGTTCTGTTAAAAATATCATTAGCTTGGAAAACTTGATTTGAAACTGTACTACTGTTTAAGCTTGAACTCTAGGCATTCTCACAAAAAATTTCTGAGGAAAAATGATTTGGACACCAGGATATTCATGTGTACTCTGCATGAATGGAACATCTACCATTTGATTGCCAACAAGAACCAAAATAGCAGTGACTGAATTCAGATGTGTACTGTGCAACACATTGTGTGAAATTGCATACCTTTTCATTAGTTAGAGCCTGTTCATATGATATGGTTGTTAGATCCCATTTTCCTTTATTACTCATCTACTGTTCTCTTGCTCAAGGTAAACACTATCCACCATGAGAGTGTCAAACGTCAATGGGACTGGATATTTTTGATAAAAATGATCATCTGTGCCAGGGCCAAAGTTTATCATCTCAGCAATCAAAGTTCACCACAGTCAGCAATTACACAGCCCAGCTTTGGTCGGTCCATACGATCTGTCTGTTGGTTTTCAATCTGAGACACCACATCCATACCCTCCAGCACTTGCCCAAAAACCACATGCTTCTTGTCCAGCCATGGTGTCTGCACTCACAAGGCCACCCCATGTTCTAAGGTATATATCTCTTGCCACCAATCTAGGCTGCAGACATTCACAACCACAAGCGTCTGTGAAGAGAAAAAATTCCCATAAGAGGGGGAGGAAGCTCTGGCAGCAAGCAGCATGCCACAACAAAGAGATGACAAGAGCTCATACCTTCACAGTACATAGGAAGAACTGACTACCATTAGTATTTGGTCCTGCATTTGCCATGCTTAGAACTCCAGGTCCAACATGTGCCACTGTCCACCACGCACAACCAGACTAATCCATGAGAACAAGACCAAGATCAACTCTGCCATGACACAGCAATACATTCCATTGGAATATGGATCTACAGTGTAAATCTCAATGTGACAAAATCTTCCAGTAGTCATACATACTAATAAGCTGGGCTGGCATTGTGTATGAAAATTGACTGCATTTCAAGTGAGGTGGATAACAACTAAAATAAACCACTAGGCTTTCAGCTAACCAAGCCAAACATGTTTGATATGGATGAGAGGCAAGCCATGTGTTGCAAGAGGAAGAAATTGAGCAATTTTAGATCACTGTTGAGCCGCACTAAAGCTGTCAAGAGCAGCAGCCCTTCAATCAACACAATAAGACCCCTCAAAACATTCTCTCTCTCTTAATGTTAAAAGCCACACTCACAGTTGAAGTTCTCATCTGCAAACTTGGGGCCATAAATGCTCTTGCCACCTGTACCCTGCATGTTCACAGATGAGTAACATGCTGTCAGAAAACATTCCAGTGAACAAACCCACAAAGAAGAGGTGCTGATAGCTTTCAACCAGTCTCTAAATCTACTACAAGGGTTTGTGAGGGATAAGAGTAGGTTTAATTACATTTCCACGGTCAAAATCGCCACCTTGAATCATGAAGTCCTTAATCACCCGATGAAAGGCAGAGCCCTTAAAACCTATGCCTTTCTCACCTGCAAAAACAAGAGATAGGACAACCTTGTGAAAGATGGAAACATCTTGACTCTTGAGCTTACTGCAAATGTATGTACAGGAGTGAACCACCTGATCATTGCGCTTTCACCTTGCTACATCATGTATAACTAGTATACACAGAACACTTGTTGAAAAACTGGAACCTGGCTAAAAAACAGCTGTGTGTGGCCTGGTGTGGAGAGAGTGATCATTAGCATGGGGGAATAATGTAACCCTCTGTCTAATACAAAGCAATTATCCTTGAAATTGCAGAGGCATTTCCACAACAACAATTTGGAGGTAACTTGACAATGAGTGCAGTCATGACATTATGAGAGTCACTCACAAAGTGTCAGACCATCACCTTCATCATGAACAGTAGTGACGAGCTGCCATGACTACCCACTGACTTTGTCAGCTCCCAATGGTGGGTGTAGATAAGCACATACTAATTGGCCCAAAATTTTGAGCATACCATGATACAAAATTTGCATCCTAAGTTTCTGCCACATTTCTGGAAGCATTGACAAGACTCAGTCTAATACAATAGCAACACAAATATCTCTCATGAGAATCAAGAAATCTACATTTGCATGATTAAGAAAGCCAGAACATGGTGAAAACTTTGCTTCAAGTCAAAGAAAGACTTCCAGAAAAGGACTTACAAAACTGGGAAGAAAGGACAAAACATACTCACTTACAGTATGAACAACAGTGAGAGTCTCTCAATTGTTCAGAGAACGTGAACAATAACATGTATGACTGTGACCTCTCTACCATAACTTCCCCACTGACTTGATCAGCTTGCTACAATAGCAACATAAACTGCAGTTTTTTAGCCTAGGGAATCAGCTGTTATTTTTATAGATATTAACATGCTCTGTTGCATGCTCCACTGCACCACATGGAGAGAGAGCAATAACTTCTGCCGACAGAATGAATTAGGATAGTCAGAATGAGGAGGAACACATAAACACAAATGCATCCATACTGGTTCCAGATAATTAAAATGGATTAACAAGCAGCTACTAGGCATAAACACTTCCCACTGACTAAATCTGTTGGGCTGTTGCAGTGTCCAGAATTATCCAGGCATAATCCCTTCTTACCTGTGCACAGTGCACGGAAGTTTTCAGCAGTTTTTGGGACATCCTCTCCATACAACCCAAGAACAATGCGCCCTGCTGGTTTTCCTCCAATTTCTATGTCAAAGTAGCACTTGCTTGTAACCTTCGATTGTGTTTTGATTTCTGCTGTAATCCCCTGAATAGATGAGCTGGTTAGTTGCTTCATGATCTTTGTTTTGTACTTCACCCACACCAACATCACAGGGAGTAGGATTTCCAGGTATAAGAAAAGGGCCCAAAGAGTCAGTCTCCATGGCCAGCCTCTAGTCCTTTCTGTAGTGGGAACATAATTACAAAGGGGTTTTACATGACTAGTTTCTCTTTACATGTTTAATGTACATTGGTAGCACATTAGAAGCAGTACCTGAGCAGCATTTTTGGCTGTGGTCCCTGCCACAAAGTTGCGCACTGGTGACGAAAGGGATGGAAGTTGAAGTCCCTTAAAACTTGTCCGAAAGCTTCTTGACGAGTAGTTGGAGGCTTCCTGCTGCTTGACAGAGAAACTAGCTAAGCCAGAGTTCAGGCTCCCATAAGTGCAGGTTGCCCGTCTCCATCCTTGAAGTGACCTCTTAACTGCAATATTGCTCTGCCCACATTGATGCACACATCTCAGTAAAAAGGTTCAATATTACACATAACAAGCCACCACTTGGTAAACCTGCATTGCAAACCCCTCTTCTTCTCTGTCACACATCTGTAAGCATGATAAAAAATACAAAACAAAAGAACAGAGACTCCAAATCCTGACAACTTAAGCAGAACCACATCCTCAAGTTCAGCATTACACATAACAATCCACTGCTCGATAAATCTGCATCGCAAACCCCTCTTCTTCTCCATCACACATCTGTAGCATGTTTAAAATACAAACACAAGAACAGAGACTCCAAATCCTGCAAGCCTGTTTCTTCTGGATGCATGTATCTGAACGTGCATCCGCATCTCCTCCTCCTCCTAAACCTTGAACATACATACGGAACCGAAACTTCACCAAAGAAAAAAGAAAATACAAATGTAACGTTGACTCACAAGGGGAGTGATGCTCGCCATTGTGATGTAAAATCGCTTATGTCCTCCTACACTCCGTGTCTCTCTACAACACAACACCTACCAAGTTCTTCCTCGTGCACACAACAAGGAGGCGCAGCAGCAGCAGCAGCAACGCTCAAGCTTTCTCACAGGTACCAATTTTCTGCGACGACGACAGAACCGATGACCTCTCAACCCTAAAACCCTAACCACACACAAATCCTAAAACCCTAATCCCTTTTTCTTAATGAAGAAGATAAGGTAATTAATTAAGTGTTTTTTTGGCCAGAGTTTTTTTTCTGGCGATAATTCACTATTTTTCGAGAAAGAAATAGGGAAATTTTTGTTTTTCTAGTGTAAATTCGACTAATTTTGTTATTTAAAAAACATTTTTCTGAATATTTTATCAAAATTTGGCTCTGTTTCATATTGCGACAAAAAATAGTTCCAAAATATGGCACCAAAAAAAAAAAAAAAAAAAAAAAAAAAAGCAGACTGAGGACTTCGATAAATGTTTTCAGTAATTTATTTTTTTGGTGGCAGATTTTCGAAAAATGTAGACCTCAAGAATTTAAAATGGAATGTTCTGTTGCAAATAGGCTGGTATTCTGAGAAAAAAAGGATGTGCCAATTTTATAGAGGGAAAAAAAAATAATGAAAAAATTTTAGCCATATTTCAACACAGTTTTGGGGTAATTAATTTTCACATTTGGACAACTGTGTCATCAAATAATGCTTCTTTTTTTTCTTCTTTTTTTTTTCCCCTTGTTGATGCTTTGTCAGAAAACTGGAAAAAGCACAACACTGGCCTCCATTATTGAACAATGTTGTTACAAAGGCCCCAATTTATCCAACCATTGTTCAATAATGGAATACTGCAAATCAATATTTGAACTTATCCTATATTTACCCACTTATACCCGCATGATATTATTTATAGGGAGTGCAATAATTTAAATTATTTTTAATTTAATATTTTTGTTCACAAAGAAGCCAAATGCCTGAAGGAGGTTGTTCATTTCATTTTTTTGAAACCCTGCTGGCATTTCATTTTTCCAAAGTAAGGAAATTTTACAAAACGAAAATACTGGGACCCAAACTAATTTTTCCACCAATTTTGGTGGTAAACTGAGTTTCATGCCCTTTTTCCCTTTTTTTTCCCCTTTTTTCTGAGCACATCCATTGCTGCTATATATATTTTCCCTGCTCCTATTGTACAACTACTAAAACTAGTGTGAACTCGGTTCATAATGCACCTCGTCGATCCCCCTCACCCGGTCTTTCGTATTTCCCACTCCAATTCACTTTGACCTAGAATCCCACCATCACCTCCTCCCCCCCTCTACGAAAAAAATAAAAATCATGACCCTCCTAAACCCTTAGCTCAAAAAAAGCGCACCCAAATCTTTTCACCCACCCTCCAAATCCCAAAAATACCTTTTTCATCGACGACGACAATTACTGCATGAAAACGGACGTAAAAATAAAAGTAAGAAGTAAAAGCTCGAGGTCCTGAATAGTTTTTAAACCCTCGAGTTTGGAGAGACAATTTTATTAAAAGTTTCAAGACCTCGACAGACGAACATACAGACTTACTAAATTAATATATAAGATTAGTCTCAAACCTTGTGCATTAAATGCCCATTACACATTTGATGCCCTATTATGCTGCTGGAACTAGCTGTTCTCGCCCCCCATAATCGCCTGACTTTACGGACAACTTTATTGTGTGAAAAAAAAAAACAAAAAAAAAAGGAAAAGAAAACTATCACTTCCAATTGGGAAAGGAA
>Ga0209208_10012612_pt1 | contig 10672 bp, 13 predicted proteins | sample S1TSphfallax_3_FD_187694 | JGI IMG/M metagenome (GOLD analysis project Ga0209208, IMG submission 187694) | Host-associated microbial communities from peat moss isolated from Minnesota, USA - S1T2_Fd - Sphagnum fallax MG (SPAdes) (version 2) | ecosystem: Host-associated > Plants > Peat moss >... | reverse complement strand
GGAAGCAGGCCCAAAGACAGGGTGACTTTCTGGATAACTCCAGTACACAGAAAACAAAAGGGGGACCAAAACTGGTTTTGTCACCTAAAGCCGTCACTGCACTTCGACCCCTAAAGGACGACCACCGGCGGCGGCGGCGTCCGCCACAACAGGACAAAACCACGGATATTATTATGTTGGCGATGGAATGGCAGCTCGTTGCAATCACTGTTTCAAAATCTATTTTGAGTGTCTCAATAAAAGTTTATTTTCAATGCTGATGAAATTATAATTATTATTATTTTTCCCCCAATTTTTTTCTCAAAAAAATGACAAAATGTGTAAAAATAAAAACCACTACTTTGATGAAGGTCCCTCTATTTTGTGCAATGTTTATGAAATTAGTACTCTCATGGTTTACACACATTTCATATTCATGTTCTCAAATTGGAAAAAATGCTCTCAACCAGTTGACAGTGTTATCCACAGTGCACATTTATATCTAGGGAGTAATGTCCATAGTTGTTAATGCAATCAATACAGGAATACGAGTACAAATTTTTCCTTTGCCCTTTTTTCTTTTTCACCTTGTCATGTTTTGTGCCCAAAACCCATCATGTTACATGTACCAAGGGGCACATAACATGCCAAGTAATTTGTGCCAAGGGTCTTGTAACATGTTACATACCCCCAACACCCATAATATGCCCAAATCGTGTATGATATGGACCCTAAACATGGCTAAAAATGCCAAGGTGAAAAAAATGAGGCAAAGGGTACTCTGCAGAAGAAAGAATTGCAACATTACTCTTGTAAATTGAGTGCATTAATTACTATGGGCATATGTGATATTAGGGTACATTTCTCCACCATGACAGCACTTAATTTGATGATATTAGCATATATGCAAATTTTCAAATCAACAAGTTGAGCGCATGACTTTCATTTATTAATTTGGTCATCATAATGAGTTAATAACCAGATTATCCTAGTTTTTAGAATAGAAATTTCAAATAACATATGAACATATAAATGCAAAAAAGATGGCGAAGCAATTAAAGGAAAAAAGATTATATAACTTAAGACATTGCCACTATATGGTCTAGAAACTTCAAGCATCTTGCAAATATAAAGATTGAACAATTTGATGTCACCAAAAAGAATTCTTTTCATTTCATTATTTCTAAAAATGAAAAAAGGTGATTTCTTCCAGTAATTATGCATACTATTCAACCATTATTTATTCCAAAAAATCATTATTATGTATATATCATGGATATGATAATGCATATACCATGGAATGGCCAAGGGGTCACATATGATTACAAATGTTCCATAAAGTATTAAGAATATAAAATGAGACTATCAAATTAGTTAAATTTAAAGTCACATCAAACAATTCACTTATGAACTTCTTTTTTCTAAGTATATACAATAAAAATGCCAATGAATCCTCCTTCTATGACTAGTAGAAAATATAGGCAAAATATGTGTTTCATGTGATATTTCACAAAAAATTGTTAATTCCAATTTTTTCATGAGTATTTCTATTTAGCCTACTTTCATTCCCCCAAAGACTTTATGCTTACTTTTCAGAAACCTTATGTTCTTTCACACTTGGGTGGTGCAAGTTGTTGAGATTATTTCATATTTGTTAATCAATGTGTCTCATTTCAGAAAATCACATATATGTCTAGGTTCAAGATATGATAAAAGTTTATTTTTGATTGTTACCCCAGATGACATTGTTTTGAGCATTTGCTAGGACAAGCACATCAATGGAAAAGTTGACAAATTATTTGTGGTAGCATGTTGTATGGAAAAGATTTGACACATCTTTGGATCCATTTGTATATTTTTGAAATACATGCAATATTTCACATAATTCTATGAACTCCATTTATCTTTAATCTCAATCATGTTTGAAATATTAACTCGCATGGGAAATTCCAACAAAAAGTTTGCTATGTAAGGAGTTGGCAAATCAAACTTTGGTGGTTTCCATCATGACAAGTCTTAAGTGGCCATTTAAATACATGATTAAAGAATAGCTTTAGTATTAGCCAAAGGTTATGTTATTGGATACGTGTTTTGTACATAACAATGCTCACAATTTTCTTTTAGTAAGGTGGGCTCTGTGCACCTTCATAATACTGTTAACTTTGGAAGCCATTGTTTCATTCTAAAATTCAACAATTTAGGGCATTACAATAGGTTTTGATTAGGTTGTGCACCAAATATGTTGTAATTAATATTAGCTTATATGAAACCAATATGTATTTAACAAAATGAATAAAATATTAGGTTTGAATTTTTTGAATATTACTTACCGTAGATAAAAACATTTGGACATTGCCTTCAATGAGTAATGCCTTGCGCCCAACTTTGTCTATTAATGATAAGCCAACCAACACAGAGAATATAGAAAGCCCAGTTAAAACGGTTGCAGTGAAAAGAGCTCCACCACTTTTGAAACCCAAAGTTGAAAATAAAACTGGGGAATATAATGTGAGGTCATTAATCCCAGTGAATTGGTTGAAAATTTGGAAGATACATGATACAATAAGAGGGGGTATGCTCTTCCCTTTCCATACATTCTTGAAACAATTACTTCCCCTAGCAGATCTTTGGTTGCTGGCAATCAAAATGTCTTCAAATTCAATGTCCACGTTGGTCATTCCTCACATCTTTTCAAGCACTTTTCTTCCTGCTTCTTGTTTGCCTCGATGAACTAAGCTATTTGGAGTGTCAGAAAGGATAATCCCACTAATGGTAATAATAATTGCTGGAATTCCGGCCAAACCCAAAGAAATCCTCCATCCATTAGGGACAAGCCTTGATGTGCCATAGTTGATCATAGTGGCACAAAAAGCACCTATTGATAGAGAAAGTTGGAAAAGGTAAGTCAAGCGTCCCCGCCATTTGAAGGGTGCAACCTCAGATATATATAAAGGTGCAGCCTGCATACCATAAACAAAACATTCAAAAGAAAAATAATCCATGAAAATTTGAAGAAGGGTATGATGCAATCATATATTTTCAAGTTCTTAGACTATGACATTATTTTTTTAATGTGAGATGTCATAAGTTTAGTGCATTTGCTTCACAAATATGGTCATAGAATTTCTAACACCAATGGATATCTATCTAATTTACTAAATGAAAAACCAACCAAGTTCAAATGTCATTCTACTCAAGTATTTGGTGCATTCAAAATTATACAAACACTTCGAACTTGAATAGCAGAGCCACTTCCACATGATCAAATGGGACCCTTTCAAAACAACCTAGGCTGAACATTATTCTTAAAATCTTTTGACCTCCCATGGCAAATAGTTATACAACCCACCCTAGAAGAAGAAGCAACATTAGGAAAAAATAATCAACACTGCCCAACACCAACCTTGATTCATGTCATAATCAACTTGTTGATGTTATCATGATGTGAGTTGAAAGAAATGACATTTCTTCAACAATGTATTAGATTTTCACTTGTGTCATCCACTTTGAATTGATTGTGTCAAAGATAAAAATGTCATAACAATAACAACATAATTGGGTCCAGCTAAAGTTCAACATTTTGACACTAACCTGGTTGGAAAATCCAAGTCCCCAACCATATAAGACTCGTCCAAGAACAAGCATGGCCAAATTTTGAGCTGATGTTTTGAGAACAACGCCTATGAGAAAAGAAATCCCAGCAATAAGTATGCTTGTTTTTCTACCATAAAGTCTTGTGATGGGAGCTGCCACTAATGTGGATGCAAATCCTACAAGGTAAAGGGATGAAATGTATGCTTGTAATTGTTGGTTGTTGTATTGGCAGTAAAGGTTCCCTTTCCCTGATTCATATTCAAGCTCCTTGTTCACAACCACCACTGGGAAAAACTTTTCCAAGAAATCATTCATTTGTGCCACCCCACCTAAATGGAACACACCAAGTTGTTTAGCATCTAGTCAATTTTAGTTGCAATAAAAACACTATTCCAAACCACAATTCCCAAGTTAAACAATCATTTCAAATCAAAACTTCAACAAATCACTTCAAATCTCCACAAAAAAAGTAACATATTGCACACCAAACATGTGAGTTAATTGTGAAAAATAGTCACCAGTTATTCCAACGTCATAACCAAACATGAGTCCACTAAATGAAGCCAAGAAACAAGCAAGCACCAATATACTGTGGTGTGCCCTTCATAATGCTTGAATTCTCCATTTGCAACAACTACATCCCCTGGACTAGCCATTGACAAATTTTCCCTTTTTGCAACATTGAACATCAAAGTTTGCTATGTTTCAAATTGATACACTAGAACTATGTATACATTTATTGTAATAGAACACCAACAACTTACTACAATATGAACTCAGAAATGGCAAGCTAGTAATATCGAGTTGTGAGTACTTATGGGTACTAAAAGACTGTTAAGACATGGTTGGCTTGTTATCATTGTTGCATATGAAACTGTGTCTCCCTCTCTCAAATACAAGTGATTGGAGACTCTTTCTATCTGTGAAAGAGTTGCCATTAAAGCTCAATCTTTTGTGGGACCATTGCCTATTATGCTAAATCTCTTGTGGAATGCTCACCACCCATGCTAGGCTACATCACAAAAATGAGAGAAACAACACGGCTCATACGTGTACACTTGAATGTGTCATCCCAATCTGAAATTTTATTTTGTTCCATTGTTCTAATGGAGTGACACGATGTGGATACTTTCAATCTGTCACAAATGCTAAAAGTTTCCATCACAGGATCTTGTAAAATGGCGGCCAGCCCCATTTTGCACCAAGTTTGTTGGGCCCGGGGCAGGGACTATTGCATTGGATCCAACTTTTGGAAGTTTTACCTTATTAGAACCGGTTTCACATTAGATGAACTGGTTTTTTTGGTGAAAGTGTTTAGAATGTTTAGATTGGAACTGAGTTTTTTGGTGTTTAGAGCAAAAATAAGTTTGCAGAGCTATTTTGCCAAGTTCATTTGTCCTGTTTCTCAAATCAACTTTGCTAAATCCTGAAGTTCACCTTGCTACCATTTGGGTATTTTGTCAAGACACCTTTGCACATTTGCCAAATTGCAGAGTCCACATTACCACATCTGCTTCGCAAGTCTCCAATTCCACAATGTTATTTGACTATTTTGCCAAATTGCCAAGTCCACTCAATGTTTGGATTGCCCACTGCCTGAATTCCATTCTGCAAATAGCAAACTTTATTCCAGAGAAATCTTCCCCTACACTTCAAAAGCAAGCCATAAAATGGGATGGCTGCATGTTGAATAACGCTAAGGCCTTGGCAGTGGACCTGGAGGTGGCCAAAAGCGGATTGTGTAACAACCTTGGTGGAAATTTGCTTTGTTCCTTAATAGGCCTAACCCAATTAGAATTCCTATCTCCAAGTTGGCACAGGTACATGGAATACCCAAAGGTGAACTTATGTTGAAGGCCCATAGGCTAATGTGAAAAAGCTTAGGAGGCCATGGTAAAGGCCTCTTGACAAAATACCCAAAGGCTAGTAACTTCACAAATTTGGCAAAGTTGACTTCAGAAGCATGACAAGTGAACTAGGCAAAATAGCTGCACAAACTGTATTCCGTTGAAATCTTCCCCTAGGCTTCAAAAGCAAGTTGTCACTATTATGCATATTACTCTGATTAATTTAACGTGCAGCATCTGCATTTTTAATAACTCGGTTGCCCCAAGAGTGGCTTATTTAACATGCAGAATCCGCATGGTTAATAAGCAGATTATTCAATGAGGGGCCAGTTATGCAAACCCAGGGGCATCTCTAGGGCCTTGGCAGCGGACCTTGGAAATGGCCCAAGGCGGATTGCATAACAACCTTGGTGGAAATTTGCTTTGTTCCTTGATGGACCTAACCCAATCAGACTTCCTATCTCCAGGCACAGATATGGAAGGTCAACTTATGTTGAAGGCCTATAGGGCAATGAAAAAGCTTAGGTAGGCCATGATAAGGCGAAGTGAGGAAGGTGTAAGTGTAGGGAACCTATGAAACATGCCACCTTGCCTGACCTAAAGTAGAATGCTTAGATAAGTTGACACAGATATGGAATACCAAAAGGTCAACTTATGTTGAAGGCCTATAGGCCGATGTGAAAAAGCTTAGGTAGGCCATGATAAAGGCGAAGTGAGGAAGGTGTAAGTGTAGGGAACCTATGAAACATGCCACCTTGCCTAACCTAAAGTAGAATGCTTAGATAGCCTAGGAATGTTAGAATAAAAACCTTGGGTAGCCTATGATAAAAGCCAAAGGTACAAAGTCTAGGTAGCCTAGTGGCTTGAGGGTTTGTAAGAACATTAGGTACCCTAGGGTTTTGACTTCCAAAATTAAAGTTGTGCTTGGGATAATTTTTCTTAATCAAGAACTAATGTAAAATTTCTTAAGATGTACTCCACAAGTTCCAAGAGGTAAAGAATACATAGAAGATTACATGGTTTGATTATGAGAGCAAGGTTTTGCAATCCACTTGTAAGGGAATCATAACCATTGGAGAACTAATCTTCAAAGCTTTAGTAGAGTTGTGTTGTTTTGCAATGTGGAATTATGCGTTAGAAAGCTCGCAAAGTGTCTCAGGCTTCTTGCAAGAGGCAGGTCCACTAGAGGCCGCTGGCTGTCAGGAAACCCATGAAGGCTCAAGTCACAAAGGTGAACAAGAGAATGGTCACAAAAATACCCTGGAAGCAGCTCCAAAAATGATGAAGGAGAGTCTACAAAGCCCGGAATTTGATTTCACAGATCACAATTTTGGTAGCACTTGCATGTATGTGTTGGATTCTTTGAGGTGGTGAAAGTGATGCAAGAGATCCAATTTCAAAAAGTCATATTAGTGATATGTTGGGGGATTCGGAGAAGAACAGCTCAAAAAATCACAGTAGTAACCTCTTGGGGAATTCGGAGAACAACAGCCAGCATGATCAAGGAAGTTTTGCTAATTCATGTCAGAAGTGTCTTTCAAAGATGGTCATATAAAACGGCAGGGCAAACTTAGACCTGACTCCTTCACAACTGTTTCCCTTGCTTTGAAACTCAGATCAAGAAACATAATTTGTGACATTAAGAATTTATTGCAAGGGCAGTTTCGCAAAGGGGCAGAAAATTTTGGTAGCCAAAACCCTAGGCAACCTAATATTCTCACAAAACCTCGAGCGAGTAGGCTACCTGCACTTTCTACCTTGGGACCACCTAGTCTTTATCTAAGACTATATAAGCTTTTACTTAAAAGATTTTAAGGCCTCAGACTATCTAAGCTTTTACTTCAAGATTGTAAGGCTATGTAAGCTTTTCTTTACATGAGCATAGAGCTTGGACATAACTTGTTGGCGTTTTTGATATTTTGAACACGAGAAAATCCCAGAAGGGGCAGGTGTCAGACTGTACACAGATATTTTGCATAACATCCCTCTGGCGGCGAGCCCTGACCTCAGCCTGACAACACAGGGACGGATGGTAAATACCAGTGTTGGGCGGTTCTTAGGTTTGAGGGGGAACCTCCGGTTCCGGTTACAAAAAAACTTATGAGGTCGGTTCCGGTTCTTTTTTTATAAAATTGGGACTCGGTTCCGGATCCGGTTTTCTTATGTGATGGTCGGCTCCGGTTCCAGGTTTTTTTTTTTCCCGAATTCAAGCCGGTTCCCGATTCTTGGGGGTAGGTTAGGTTCTGGGTAACCTCCCGCTTATAGGTTCCACAATACCAAAAATCATTGGAAACAATTTAAAAATTAAAATTTCATTTATATAAAAATTGAGATTTGTTACAAAGCTTTTAGGAGGCCGGTTCAGGAGGCAATTGTAATCTATTTTAAAATTCTAAACTAATTTAACAATTCTAATTTCTAATGGATCAGTGCCATTTTCTATGCAATGGGTTCCATGTTTTCAAGTCTCATGCACTTGTATGCCAACTTTGAAATGTGAGTATTGTCACTCTTGAATTCAGCCTTCAAAATCCTCCCAACCAGCCTCAAAGCTGTCCTAATTCAGCCTTAAAGAAAAACCCAAATGCACCCCCTTTGAGCCCCAAAACAGTCCCCAAATCTGCCCTAATTCAGCCCTTAAAAAAAACCCAAATGCACCCCCTTTGAGCCCCAAAACAGTCCCCTAATCTATCCTAATTCAGCCCTTAAATAAAACCCCAAATGCATCCCCTTTGAGCCCCAAAACAGTCCCCAAATCTGCCCTCATTGAACCCTTAAAAAAAACCCAATGTCGACCCCAAAACACCCTAAAATTCTGCCTTCCCTTCGCTGAATTAAAGAGAACAAGCAATCTCAAATGCAAATGGCATAACAAGGAAGAAACAAAATTAACTCGAAACCTAGTAAAATTTTAGGTTCCATCACATCCAATTCCTAGGCCATAAAGCAACAAACTAAACCCTAGTGTTGGTTTCAGCCAACTCCAAGAGCTTGAATGATGCAATTACATCCTCATTTTCATCCATTAAGATTTCTTCCATTTTTATGAATTTCTCCAAGGATGGAGAACCACCAACACGAGCATCATTGGGCCAAAGTAAAATGCTTATAAGCATCTCAAGATTGTCAATGCCTAACCGAGAGTGTTGTAGGTTTGTGCAAATGCCCACAATACTGAAAACTCTTTCCGCCTCAATTTGGGAACCTACAATACCAAAAATTTGGCAAGCTACAAACCCAACATATGAATAATGTACCTCATGGGCTCTCCATCATGCAAGTGGATCCTTGCATTCCTCTTCAATGCCTTTCTTGATCTTGAAATGGGTAAATTATTCTTTCACCACTAAAATGCCATATCTTCATCAATTTCCATGAGATCATAAAAACTTGTAGATTGAGAACTTTCTGATGCAAAGTTAGGAACTCTTTCACTTACATTAGTTGGGTTTAGAAACTTGTATGCACAAAAAAGGAGCAGGAACAATATTGCTCTATCATACTCACTTGCAATTTGAAGAGCCCTCTCCTTGCCACCATTTTGAATGACCAACCCCAACCCCTTGTAATGGGGTTCTAACATCATTGTTAACATATTGTGAGCTTTATGAAATTGAAAACAAAGCATGAATGAAAGGAAAGGTTCTAGAACTTATATAACATGTTTTTGCATGTGTTGTCAAAAGACTTGAAGCTCACCATCAAAGTCTTGGGTCTCAATGGAATTAGGTGTTAAACAATATGTTCGCATTTGACATACAAGTGAAATCGCCGTAGCAAGGGCATTCAAAAGTAGCCAATAACCTTGGCTTTTATTCAACACACATTCAACAACATACATAAAGCAATTGTGTGTTTGAATTCCAAAGACTGTTAAAACAAAATGATTCGAAAAACAAACCTAGGTTTCACATGAATCTTGAGTTTCCGTGGGGGCACATCAGAATCTATACATGCCTTGTGCCATGCTTGTCATCCCTTCCCATTCTTTTTTTGGTCCATGTGATAGTATTCTACAAAATGGATTGTGCTTCTTTGATAGAAATAGAAGTTAAGCCAACACAAACTTTAGAATCATTGGTAGCATATTGGCAACATTTAGAGATGGCATGCCCCCACAAATGGTGTTGTTAACCCCAATACCTCACAAGATACAATAGACGTCAATACAGTGGTCTTGGTTGAGAGATTACCCCACTCATCTTTGACATATGCAATAACTTGAACATTGAACCCATGTTTTGCAAGGATTTCATTCATTTGCAAAGCCATGGCATTCACGAAAGTCTCAACTATTTCAAAAAAACCAATGGTTACATGATGAGGCTCCCACTTGTCATTCAAAAAATGCACAATGAGAACAAATGTGTCCACTCTCGCTATAGACATCCATAAATCAAAACTTATTGTGCAAGTATTACAAGACTCAAGAGCTAAAGAAATATACTTTTCCTTCATCTTTTTTGTAATCTTTAGCAAGATTTCAGTTACTAACACTTGCATATATGGAAAATTAAAACGAGGATTTTGTTTCAAAACTAGCCTTCAAAAGAATGGAGTTTCAACAAAAGATAATGGCACTAGTTCTTTAGCTATGAACAATGCCAAATCTTTTTCAAATTGCTTTTGTTGAGGGTCATTCTTTGAATAAGGCATAAAAATACCAAAAAAAGAAAAAATAGTTGTTGGGGTGGGGGTTGGACCTTTTTTCGAAAGTTGCTTTGGTCCTTTGGGTCCATCGTTCTTTCAATCTTGCCCTTCATTCCATACATGCCAATGAAAGGTTTCAGTGTGCTTTCAAAGTGCAAAAATTCCATTTGTTGTTTTGTAATTTATAATGTTTTTTTTAATTCCTACAATAGGGACAATGGGATAACAAATAACACATTTTAATTATTCGGGCTAATTTGTTTCATTTTCACTTCAGCTTATCTCAAGAGAAGATGAGGTAGTGCCTACAAAAAATTCCTTAACTAGGGAAAAACAACCTTTGGGCTTCCAATAATCTTGTTTTCAGAGCTCAAACTTGTGTATTATTTGTGGTTGTAGAGTTTTTTGTTATTGTTAAGTTTGCACCTACACCAAAACCTAATGCAGAATTGCAACAATAATGATCCAATGGCGACTCAATGGGAAAGATCACTTCCTCTATAAGAAGTTGATTATCTTCCATGGTGTTCAACCCTACACCCCCAAAAATTCAAAAGCCAACCAAGATGGTTAATTATTAATTCTTAATGACTGCAATTATT
>Ga0209208_10012611_pt1 | contig 10672 bp, 8 predicted proteins | sample S1TSphfallax_3_FD_187694 | JGI IMG/M metagenome (GOLD analysis project Ga0209208, IMG submission 187694) | Host-associated microbial communities from peat moss isolated from Minnesota, USA - S1T2_Fd - Sphagnum fallax MG (SPAdes) (version 2) | ecosystem: Host-associated > Plants > Peat moss >... | reverse complement strand
GGTTTTAAATGACGCCATGTCAATGATATTGTTCAAAATTAACCATTTATTTTCAATGCAGAAGATTACCAACAATTTATTAACTTAGTTTTCAAAGTGTTACTCTATGTTATTCTATTAATTCAACACTTCTTTTTGCATAGTTTATGAAATGGTTGATCTTTAAAATCATGACTTTGATTGAGTTTTTACCAAGTTAAGGTTGGTGAGGAGTTAAATACCTTGAGGGCATTCCTTTTGTCCATGAAGAAAAAGAAGGAAATGTGGTCACCAACGACTTGGTAGTACACATTGACTATTGATATTGGTGAAAAGGAAAAAGAAAGGGTTGTGGATGTTGGAGGTCCTACAAGAAGAGTATTGACATAAGCTTTCCATAATATGTTTGATGACCCAAGAATATGTATAACATTCATTCCAAACTATATTGCTTAAATGTGATTGAGAGTTGATGGTTTTTTTAGACACTTCTTGTTATGAGAAATGTATATGCAAGAATTATCTAACTTGTATGATGTAAGGGATTTGGGCAAACTTTTGATAATTGGCAGTATGATTTCTTTCCACACCAACAACAAAAAAATGATTTTTGCTATCATTCTAACACAATGGAATGAAAACATGAGTATGGTGTTATATTTGTCACTAATGAAAATAAATTCACCGAACAATAGAAGTCAAAAACAACATTGTCATCATGGGAGAAACAAAAGTTTGAGTTTATGGGATTCCTATTATTTAGCTTGTGTTTTCATGTGGTTCAAGTTCCAAATTGCATGACTGCATCAACAATTGCACATGCATGTGGAAAAATTCCTTCACTTGACCATGGAAAGGATTTTGCTATATGGGAGGCTAATTTTATAACCCTTAAGTTTTCACTTTGGCAAGAAATTAATAAGCTCCATACAAATGATGTGGAGATTCAACAACTTGCTAATAGTTCCATTATGGAAAATGACAAGTGGGCAACATTATTCTAGATGCCTATTGGATCTTTGACTCCACAACCAACCTTCAAAAAGGAAGTTGAAGCGATAATGAAAACTATGGTATCAAAAACCTTGTTTCAAGATTGTGGAGTTGTTGGTCATGCACTACTTTAAGGTTTCTGATTTCCCATGGCATCACTTTAGGTTTGGCTTCAATCATGAATCTTATAACACATATTAATATCATTTTTCCCATCATATTTCACTAGTTGAAATCTTTAGATTGAAAATGTAAAATTAAATTATTGCAACAAAATCAAGACTCAATTCAATTAAAATAAAAAATAATTTGTTTAAGAAATGATTGATATCACTCCATCCATGGTGACACCAATATTTGGTGCTAAAAGTGGTGTTGAGGTAGAACAATTCCTAATGGTGTCACACTTTAAAGGCATGAACAAAGCTCTAGAGGTACATTTCATGGTTTTTATTTACCTTTTAATCTTATTTATTTATAGTTATTGTTTTGATTTGATGTTGATGATAATGCTAAGATAGACCATGGTAGTCCAATCACTATGAAATCAAGTTCTTGAATGTCAAGTTCATTATCTTTTATGATTTATTTTAGTACTTGCACCAAGCTATTATATATGTTAAAAAGTCTAGTTTTTGTCATTCTATACTAGAAAAGTACTCATTGGTATGACATAAGTAATTTGATCTTTTCTTCACCATGCACTTTTGTATAAGCAAAACAACTACATGTAAGCACAATTTCTATAATAATTATGGTGTAGTTAAATGGATAAAGCCCAATTGATAACATGACAATATCTAAATGGTAGTTGTTTGTTTATTCTTGTGGATAGGAAAACTTATCTATTTAGTAGTTCCAACATGTTTATAAGTTTAACATTTTAGTGTGCAATGTTCATTTAATTGAAACGGTAACATGTGCTTACATCAGTTCATGTTGAGCTTCAATTTTTTGACATTTGTAAACATTATTTGAATGAATCATTTGTAATTTCACATTTCTTGCTCTATTATAGGACCAATTTCATGAAGCAATTATGAAGATGACATATGGGGAATGAAATCACTTAAATACATTCATCATGAATAGCCCATGCTTTGCTTATGAACATTTCATAGTAATTAGGGATCCAACTTTGCTTCAAGAGAGATTTTCACAAACTTTGACTTGTTCTAAAAGGTTGGAGATACTTTGGTATGATGATGTTGAAAACATGTTGTTAAGGCTCAACTTGGCTTCATTGCACAAAGAGTATGGATTGGCCTAGATTTTGTGGTGGTAGGTGGTCATAATGAGAGTCAAATATGCTACAAGGAAAAAATTTACTTTTTAGTTAATTTAGTGGTCTAGTAACTTTAAGAATTTTCGGTAATAGATTTACCTACTACCTCCAATGATGTAAGAGGTGACACTACCTAGATTTAGTTAGGGTTCTAGAAAAACTATGTGATAAGTCATTTGTTCATCAATAAAGTAGGATTTGGAGCAAGGGACATGCTCCCATCTTTCTACGATGTTGGAATTTCTAGAGATGTATTTTGTGTGCATTTATTATGCTTTGAATATATGAAAATAGTGGATTTCAAGAGACATAGGTTAAATGGGGCATCCTACACTTTATAGTAGTCCCATGGATTAAACATAGTGGTGATAAGAAGATGGCAAATAACTTCAACCCTCTTTCTATATTTGCATCTCTTCAAAGTTTCTTATTGTTTTTCTATGTGGCAATACCTTCAAGAAATAGGTGGTAATATTTGTTGTAGAATATATTACCATTAGTTAAAATTAGTACATTTTTTTTAAGTTCTTAGTTTCCTTGTTTTTTATGTGGTCTTAAAAGTTGCAATTGTTTTTTATAAATTTCAACTTGTAATTGGCAATTACCATTATTAGGTTTTGAATGTAATTGTCAAGCCCCTTGTTAAGACTTATTTTCACAGTATAATTAACCAAATTAGTCCCATGTTCCTTTTTTTTTTGGAGACTTTGAGGTGTATGTTGATGTTGTGTGGGTATTTTCTCTACCCTTAATTACCCATAAACTATGTAGAACATATTTAAATTGATATAACATAACCTATTTTCTCAAACTTGATGTACTTTAAGCCTATTAATTCACACCTTTTTTGCATGTATTTGGTTTATTTACATTTGTGGATGAATATATTTTAGAGACTAGGTATGTAGGTCTTAGGGTACATAAGGTCTATACTTATGTAACATATTGACTACATACACCTTATATACCATGTACCATAACCCTACTTAGAACCTTAAACCCTAACTATAAATGAAGCTTTAGGATTAAATTGATAATCCAAAAGTATTTGGATATTGTACTTACAAAATTACTTTGTGTTCTTTGGTCTTTGTATCTAGTAAGCATATAGTCACAAACATATTTGAAAAAAATGGCTTTTTAAACACTTGTCAAGTTGGTTGTAAATATTATAAATTCTTTAATAATTCACATCAGAATTTGTGTTTCTACAAATTATATGTACATATACAAGTTAATGTTATGCATTTTAAATTTGAACCATTTCAAGAAAAAACTAGTGTTTTTACAAAAGTATAAATTGAATCCAAATAAGTATACCAATTTTTTCCTTCTTCAATTTTTTTTAAAATAAATTATTTGGTCCATTTACCCTAAAACATGTATATGATGGATGAGGCACTTGGCCCTACTTGATCCCTAAAATATTTATGTTTGGACCTCACTTTCATTTTTTTAAATGATAAACAATATACCTTTATTCTAAGAGTTTTTTGGGGGAAAAGTTAGACACCCATACTTGAAGATACAAAAGGCAATATAGCCACACAACATAGGTTTATACAATAGGTATACTCAATATGGATTCCAAGACTACTTGGAGACGTGCTTGGATGAAGGGCACAATGCTTCTAAGGTGACAATGTCAAAACCATTGATTGAAATTCATAAATCATTTTTTGGCTCCTCATATTGCAAGTACTATTATAAAAATCCATAACTTATCTGGTTTATTGTAAGGTTTTATATCCCATCTACGTTCACATGAATATTACATACATTTTTTATAAGGTCATTTGAGATGTTTATTTGATGTACTTGTGCAAATAAATATTAATTGTTCAAAATAACTACCTATACTATAGTTTTACATACATCAAACATAAACATACCACCCATTCTTTGAGGTTAAATATTCATGATTTTCATATATTCACATCTCCAAGAAAAATATATACCTACAAATTACATCTATAAGTCAAGTCAGAATTATCCATCTCATTCTTAGTACATAGTAATATTTCCTTTGTTGATTTGTGAATTGTAAATTTTATGGTAAAATTGTCATGAATGACATATGCAACCATGAAAAATGGGTTATGTAATGATGAAAATTGGAACTTATATCCATGATAATTTTGTACAATTTTAAAGTTGACTCTTGTGTAGATTTAAATTGTGGAAGGAGCAAAATGAATATTTTCCAAATATTTGTTTATATCTTAATTTCCCTCCTAATTTTTAAAAGCTTAAAATAGGGATTTTTTAATTATATTGTAGCAATTTATCTAATATGATAGTAAAGGATTTTAATTCCAAAAAGTAGACTAAAAAAATGGAATTCAATTCCAAGCACCTATGTTTCCAAAAATGCAAAAACAACACAAAGGATGAAGGTTTTTTTTTCCAATTCAAGTAGAGAAATTTTGGTCAAGCAATACATTTGCCATTTTTTAGGGGCTACCAATTTGTTTACGGCAACTATAGGTAGCCCCATATGACTACCCTTAAAAAATTAAAGGTAGGGAAAACTTGCCTAGATCACAACTACCTAAAGATTGCAAATTATAGACATTCAACAACAAAATTATGCTTCTACAAATGGTAGTGTTCCTTTGTTTGCCTTATGGGTTGAAAATTTTGTAAAAAATATGTCACCTTGAAAAATTGCACTTGCTTATTATGAAAAATGAAACCTATAACCACATGAAAAAATAAATTCTAACCACTAAAATTGAAAAATTACACATGTGATTTTGAAAAATCATACCATGAAAATTGTAACCATGAAAACTCTTCCCATGAAAGTTTGAAAACTTATATCAATAAATTTAGCACGATGAATTGAATAACCATAATATTATGTTGTAAAAATGGTATTAGTTATCATTTGCTTTACAGGTTGCAAATTTCATGATAACATGTCACCTAAAAACATTACACATGCTATTGTGAAAAACAAAACTTGTAACCATCGAAAATTGAAAACTTACTTATGTGACCTCAAAAATCCATACCATGAAAACTATACCCATGAAAACTCCTATAAAGAAATTCCAAATTTGATACCATGAATTGAAGAACCATAAGATTATGCTTATGCAAATGGTATTCTTCCCTCCTTTGACTCATGAGTTACAAATTTTGTAGCAACATGTCCCTATGAAAAAGATAAATTATAATCATGAAAAACAACACCTTAAATAACAAAAATGATACATATAACAATTAAAAAATAAAACTTACACATATGACCTTGAAAAAACGTACTATGAAATTGTAACCATGAAAATTGCTACCAAAAGAATTTGAAAACTTACACCAACAAAATCAACACCATGGATTCAAGAATCATAAGATTATGCTTGTGCAAATGGTATTATTTCCTCTAACTCATGAATTGCAAATTTTGTAGTTACACGTCATTATGAAAAATGGAACATATAACATGAAAAATGCCACATGTGATACATAAAAGTGATACTTGTAATTGTAAAAAACTTAAAGCTTGCACGTGTAACCTTGAAAAAACATATGATGAAAGTTGTAACCATGAAAACTACTACCATGAAATTATAAAAACTTACATAAATAAATTTGACACCATGAAATGAACAAAAACATAACATAGGTAATAGCAATGAAAAAATATATAACAATAACGAAGGTGTTCAAGGAAAAAGAAAGAGGGGATGAAACTTAGTTTACCACCAAAATTGGTGGAAAAATTAGTTTGGGTCCCAATTATTTCATTTAGTAAAATTTCATTCCTAGTTAAACATTCGATGGCCTATTATATTGAAACTAACCATTCTAGCCCCTTGATCACTTGACTTTACAAATAACTTTAGTATATGGTTTCACCTTGGTAACCAATTATGTAAAAAATATGTGTCATATATAGGTAAATAGGTAGGAAAATAAATAATTACTAAATAAGTAGATGATTTATACATAGATAATGGTTGTTTTTATTACTTAACAATCTGCTTGTGGGATGTTAGTAGGTAGATAGTTAAAAAAAACAACTGAGTTAACCACCATGGTTAGCTAGGGAACTTAAACGTAATAGAAAATTGTTTTTTAACCACTTATCATTCATCCCTCATGGTGCACTGGTGGGTGTTGGCTCATTGTTGCCACTTTTGAACATTTGCACAAAGCACATGCCTAAAGTAAATTGTTTATAGTACAACACATCCATAAATTTCCTAGCATGTTTGGAAGGTCGTATATTTATATGACATTTAAGGTGTCATATGTATTACGTGTTATATCCATAAATATTTCCTTACAAAAAAAAAGGATCTTACATTTATTCCTTATGAAAGAGGGAGGGAAATTATGATTACCTTAATACCATGGCAAGTTCAACATTTCAATGTTTAATAATGATTTTACTTTTATTTTTATTAATTTTGAAAAATAATTTATTTAAAATGTTTCTTTCATGAAAATTTATTTTTGAAAATAAATAATAATAATAATTTAATCTCATTTTAAAATATAGTATAATTGTTGCTGAAGTTGCCAAGGCATTATGATATTTATCTTTGTAAAATCCCTCCCACTTTTAAAGAATATACATAAGAACTTTCTTCTTCCTAAGCCTTGTGATCAAAAAAAGTTTAAGTTCACGATAACATTTGTTTCATGTTTTATGATGGGTTTAAAGCCTATGGTTGAAAGACATGCCATAATGGTCATTGAATTTTGCTATGAGCTCATCTTAAGCCTCTTATTTTGGGAATATCCACACCTAGAGCTTCACCTTACATATGCATAACATGCAAAATGTAATAATATCAAGGAAACTTGAAATTATGATTATATATATAACAATTTCATTTTTTGAAAAAATAACACAAGTATGAATTGATGAATAACTAAAATTAATAAATATCAAATATTTGAATATTAACCAATGTTTATTCAATACTAAAAAATTGATCAATTATCAACAAGGGTCCAAAAATATTTTACTTAGAATATTGATTAATAACATAATTTGAAATTCGTTCAAAACCAAACAAAATTCCTAAGTGTTATAATCCTAAAGTTAAATCAATGACCAAAATAAAAACAAAAAAGGGAATGGGTCAAAAGAATGGCATGGGATTTAAACACATTTCATAAGTGTGGGAAAGTGAGTACTAACATTTTCAAGTGATTTTTCCATAGTACAAGTTGAAGTCTTCTTAAGTTTGAATGTTTAGAACAAAAGTGCAAATAAGAAATGATGTCCAAATTGGGCCTTTAGTATACCATTGTAAATGTCTTGGAGTTTAAATATCGAAAATGAACTTGCATTCTCCATTTGGGTTGTAAATTAAAAGTCAAAATCAAATTTAGGATTCAAATTGGCAACTTGACTTTTGACCATTAAAACCCATGAAACAAAGGTTAAATGACATTCAAATTAAACATGTGATATAACATGAAAAAAATGTTTTCAAAGTTTACAACTTTTGAAAAAATTAAAAACTCCTTCCCAAGAATTTCGAGAGTTTTTCATCATTTTGATGTAGCTAATGTTGTTGGTCATAATGAATTATGTTATAAGAAACAAAATGATGATTCCTTTCCAAGTTTAGGCTATGGTGAATCTTTAAAAAAATGTTGCGTGTGATTCATTCACATAACACTTTTGGTTTTAACTTGCACTAACCATTTTTTTTTAAAAATTGAGTTGATCACACCTTGAATTCTTGCTTGTAAACTTGTCATAGTCCCATCTTAAAGGTCTTGACCTCATTTTTTTCTTGGGTGCTAAATAATGGCCTTGGGTTTATCCCATTACAAACTTGGGAATCAACAAGTTCATTTATTCCCAATACCACTTAGCAAACCTAAAAATGTTATTAAGAACATGAAAACCACAAGAACAAAGGCTAAATGGGAGGTCTAAATTTAACTTTCAAATAACCTTGGAACATGACAAATTATGTGATTCAAAAACAAAAACACAAGTCAAGAATAAGAACACGAGATGTGTAAACCAACATGAAAACAAATCTTTATTATGTTAACATATGCAAACATGGACATGAAAAGAATATGAAAAAACTATGGTGCAAGATTGTGCCTAAAATTAATGTTGAACATACTAAAGGAAATGAGGGGTCCTATTCCTATTTATACCCCTTTGGGGACTTAGCTCAAGGAAACTTCCAAGGAAACTTCTATGTGTGCATCAAGTAAATAAACTTCTTGAAAACCTTTCTAGCTGAAAGTCAACTAAATGAGTTAATTGAAAGTTAATTAGGACTAAATTAGAAGTCAATGAAAAATTAATCAAATTTAATTAAGACTTAATTAATAGTTGATTTAAAGTTAATTGGGACATAATTAAAAGTTTTATTAAAAGTTAATTAATAGTTAACTATGTTTCAACTCAAAGTTAATTATGAGTTAATTGGGAAGTAACTTGAACTTAATTATAAATTAATTATAATTTAACTAAGAATAAATTTAAAGTTAACTATAAATGAACTAAGACTTGATTATAAGTTAATTAGGTACAAGTTTAATATAAGTTATGAATGAACATTCAAATGAATGAATTCCATGGCATTGGCATTTGTGACGTGTGCTACATTATGTGACTTGTATAAATATATTTTATAGAAACCTAATGTTTAACCTCCATTGATTTGATGAAAACCAAAAGACGAACCAATACCTTTCCATATGCCATCCCAATAAACTCTTGATCCTTCAACTTGAAAACCTTTGGAAAATGAAAAAAAGTTTTGGCATATTGAAATTTTCAATGGGGTTATGATTTTATATATCTTTATATATCTTTGGTACCACGAGAGAAATCTTTAAAATTAACTCATTTTTTAATAACATGAGACATATTAATGACATTTTTAGAAGGAAATGAAAAGATGAAAAAAATATTTACTCAAAATGGATTTTGAAAGTTAGGTTATGAACTATGTCATTGTCCATAATTGTGGAATGGATTCATGAACACACATGATTTATGCAAATGGATCCAATTTTGTATAGGTGATACAATATAATGAGTAGGACATAATATTCAATTAATTAATTTCATGAAAATATAATGAATTAGGTCCAAAACATAGGGCACCAATTCAATTATGATTGGATTATACACATTACATAATGAATTTAGTCTATTACATACTGATCCAATTTTACTACAATAGATTCAATAAATTGTATAGTGAAATAGGTTTATTACATAGTGACCTAGTTCACCTATGGTGGTTCACATGTTGGGATTTAGGGTTAGGTAAAGCTATTTTTACTATGAAGGCCCCATAATACTTTAGGCTAATGAATTGCACCCACATTTTGTATTAATGTGTTCAATGATTTAAACTCATCATGATTGGCACCTTCAACTTCTTATACTAACCTACAAAAGGGTTAATTTATCAAAATTTGGGCAAGAGGTTGAGGGTGCATTTATTTGTTACAAGGTGTATTCCCACTTTGTTGTCAACAAGTTATCAAAAGGTATGTTAAGTTCTAGCAATATGCCTATAGACTTGTTAATAAAACTTCACCTTATCCTAATTTAGAAAATGGGCCATTCAACATGCGACTCTTAAATTGAATATAAACATTGTGGGTGTTCATCTAACTAACACATGGTTAAATAAGTACCCATGGTCAATAAATTCTTTCTAGGGAATATCATGAATTTGAACTTGCATTGCATTCAAATTACTTTCATTGTTATTCCAATGTCCATAGTTTTCTATGTGGACTATGAAAAGGAAGTGAAACTCGAAAACAAGGTTGGAAATCTAATTCAACACAACAATATTGATACATGATCTATACAAATAAGAGTTGGACCTTGGCAATCATAGGATCCACCCCTAAGCTCTTAAAAAAGACTAAAATAAATATAAATGTTTAATTCAATGCAAAGTCTTATGATCAATGTATTGAAGAACACCGATGTCATATTAAGTGAAATATTAAATGAAGGTGGTGAAGCCATGGAATCCATTGCTTGCACCTAAGCCTTGGCACATGGAGGCAAAAATGGGCTAAAAGAAGGGCTAAGGAGGAAATCATTACATGCAAAAAATGGTAGCTTTTTTGGTATTGGTGGAAAAAAATGTTTATCAATGGAAAAAAGAAAAAATAGTAAATCACTAGAAAGTTAAGCCAAAAAAAATAAATCCAAAAAATTGCAAAAATTAAAACTTACGCATAATCCAAAACATATTTTTTTGTTTCATAACAAGGGAATCTTTATCAAGGTTGCTTGTGATAAAAAATGTCATCCTCCTTGAAGATGCCATGTTCACAAAAAGGCTTAAGCACATCATTAAGGACCCCACTATCACTTTCAACAGCCAAAATGTGGCAATTTGAGATTGTGGTGTGCCCTCATAATGTTGCCTACAACGAATATATTACTAA
>Ga0209208_10012610_pt1 | contig 10673 bp, 12 predicted proteins | sample S1TSphfallax_3_FD_187694 | JGI IMG/M metagenome (GOLD analysis project Ga0209208, IMG submission 187694) | Host-associated microbial communities from peat moss isolated from Minnesota, USA - S1T2_Fd - Sphagnum fallax MG (SPAdes) (version 2) | ecosystem: Host-associated > Plants > Peat moss >... | reverse complement strand
TTCTTATGTAGTTGTTGTAATTGGTTTTTGTATATGCAAAAGGATGGGTAAAATGTAGTTGTTTTAGTTGATAATTCCTTGGAAATAAAAATTTAAAAGTTGCCTTGTATTGTTGTTGCAACATAGGCGTAATTTGAAAAAACATTATGGAAATTAGAGGTGGATGCATGTTTTGCAAATGAATTGAAGCCACATTAAGTCTTGTATTAGTTATAAAGGGCCAAATTCCTTACATCACATTTTTTCTTAATTATGTGTCAAGTTGTAGACATTACTTACACATTACGTAGGTCTATCATAATGATAACCAAAACTTGCATATACACATGTGACTAACACATCATCATGATGTAATATTTGGTAAAACAACCCACACCTAATTCCTTTTCCTAAAGCACAAGAATAAGGACTTGACATTTGGAACGTGTGGTGTACAATCACTATTGAAAATTTATGGATTTAATTATGTTTTGAATATTAAAAACCATATGATGCATTTTTTTTAAAAAATTTACAATTCATCTTTACATTTAAACAAGGTTTATGGGAAGGAAAAATGCAAATCATCAATTTTGCAATTTATTTTTACATCAATCCAAATGTAAGGTGTAATTGATTATTAAAGTTACATGAATATGAAAATTTTCCAAATATTGAATTTAAAATCAAGTTGAAAATTTACAAGCATGTTATTAAGGAATGGTTACACATGTAGAGGGTCATTTTATCGAGTTTACCCATAAGAAGTCTTTGAAAATGAATAAATCTTATCTTATATGTCACAACCCTTTGTTCCAAACCAACTTGAGGAGAAGCTAAATTATATATGTTACATGTATGCATGTTTTCACCTAGTGTCTATCTAGTTTGTAGGGCTTCAGAAGTCTTAAAAAAAGTTACAATTGGATGGAAGGGACAAATTAGGTGTGCAAAGCATTTAAAGAGTTTTGATCAAGTTGATTTTGGATCTTGTCTTAGTACATTGGATTTGTTATTGTGATGTTTTGAATGTGTTTTCCAATTGATGGTGTGTTCATGGTAGCTCATCTTGTAGGTTTTTGCATACATAGAATTGTCTAGCATACATTATGTATTTTTATTTTTCATTCTATGTTTGTTCAACTTTTTGCTACATCGACATGGTGGATATAGGGAATTGGGATTTGATTTGAATACTGATAGAAGTTCAAAAATTGAAATGTTTTGACTTTTGACCAAATGAATTGTATGTGTCAAATTAGGCATCTTTTCAAGTTGGAACACTAATATATTCTCATAATCCAATTCAAAGGACCTTATTTACATTTAAGTAAATATATATTTTTAATTTTTTCACTAAGTTGCACCCTATATTTTTGCACTTAATTTGAAAAAAAATGGGAAAAAATTCCCTTGAATTTATGTCTAATCATTCTATAAAATGGATTTTCAAATGATTATTATCTTGATTCAGATAAATAGAATTTTTAACTAAAAAAATCATGTTTATTTCATATAAATACACCACAATAGTCTTAATTTCCTTACCTACACTAAAAGCAAAATCTATGGCAAAACAAGAAAACATTTTATTGAACTTATGATGTGAATTCCAAAATACATTCATGAACTAATTGGTTACTTGACAAAATTGAAAGTTACATATTGTGATAAAAATGATGAATTAATGAATTAATTGTTCAAATGATGTAGCTCAAACTTTGGCAAGTTGGAACATGCAATGCATTGAAAGAAATAATCATACTTGCATACATATAATAGTGAGGATCACAAAAATTAAGCCCTTTAATTTGCATAAGCAAAATCTTGTAACAAATTCACCAAATGTTTTTGAAAGAAAAAACCCAATGAACATTAATGGAAATACAAAAATGCATACTTTTGAACATTTCTAATGGCTTCAAAGTTTGTCCCTAGTGCTCAATTTTCCCCATTAGAAGAGAGACAATTTTACACCACAACAAACATGGTACAAATCATACCAACATTCAATGTGCATAATAACATACATTAGCAAATACATAGACCAAGTTCATATACTTACTTACTTTAAAACATGAAATATTTGCTCTAATTAAATATTTACATTGCAAATATCGAAACTTCAAATAACCAAAATGCATGTATCCCACATAAATTAAATTATATATTGAAAATATGACTAAATACATATGCACATGTGACCCTTGATGAGTTGTGACTAACATAGCAAAAACTTTAATTTTGTTCATGAAAACAAACTAGCAATCTATTTTATACCACATCTTGACCTCTTTCCAAACTTTAAATACACATTCATATGGGAAAATATGGAAGGAGAAGAAGTCTTGACTATAAAATCAAACGCAAAACTCCAAATGGGTTGTCAACTTCTTTCAAATTTTGTTTTTCATGAATGAAAGTGTGTTTAAACACCTTTCATCCTCCACATTATTTGAAAATTTTGGTTGAAATATTTTGTTATATTCTCATATAATATAGCTTTAGAATGTACCATAATGAGCTTGAAGAAACTTACTTCCTACTCCAAGGTGGATCAAACACAACAAGGACCCAAACTTCACCAACTTTGGGTTGCACACAAAATGCAATTTTCACCACATTCAAAGCTCAATGGAATTCTTTTTCAACTTCTTTAAATCATTTGTATAATTCATAAATAAGGCTCTTAGCAATTTTTTAACAACCTTTTTAGCTACAAGATTCACAGCATCAAATCCTTGTTTCATGATGCCACAAGTTATTGACTTCTTTGTCCCATTTGGGTTGTTTCCCTTATGAATCAAGGATATTTCTTCCTTCTCAAGTAAAAGGCCAAATAATCATACTCACTTCCACCATTCAAGTCAATGCACCACATAAGGGTCAAAACATCACTAAAATGATCATCCAAAACATTGAAACCTTTAAAGACAAGACCATTAGACCTATTATATCGATCACAATATAATTGATAGAACTCATATTGGCATAATTGCACAACATCCCCAAAATCACATATGAAAATGTTAACCCAACTTTGTGTGAACTTTACAAATTTATGTGCAAATTCAAGCAAAGGCATAATGGCATGGAAATTGGATAGTAGATCCAAATCACATAAATCCAAAGCCAAGTTCTAAAATGCAAGGCTAGACTTAACAACATCTACATGCATCTTGACAACTAAAAAATGATATTATGCATAAACCTTCTTGATAGGGTTAACAACCTAGTTTTCACATTTTTCGTGAACTTGTTACTTAACGTTTCCATAGTTTCAACAAGCTTTTCAAAATCCAATACGTTTTTTGGAAAATGGACAAAAGACCTATAGAAGGATTGCAAAATGCCTTTAATCGATGCACCAACTCCAATTTTGACAAAATTATGATTGCCAAATTGGTGTTATGAACACAACAATGAACACCCAATAAGAATGATGCAACTTTCTTTTTCATTTGGGTAATAACACCATTTTAATGACCGTGAAATACAAATCCCCCATCAAACCCCATACATATGAGTATTCTTGTGAAATCCTTAAGCCCCAAACCCCCATAATCAAATAAAGTCTTTAACATTAATGCATACACATTGTTAAATGTACCTTAGACATCCATTTGTTCATACACAACAAAAGTGGGATCCTCCTTTAAGACTACACTAGGAATGAATGGAGATCCATTAGTTATTGTCAACAATGATCACTTCATTTGCAATAATTGTTATAAAATTAATAAATACCATTACCTCCTTGAATGAAGCTAACAATACATTTTACATGCTTTGTACCATAGACTAGCAAAAAGTATCAAATCTAGTGTTTCTTTGGAGTGTGCTTGACCTTTAACAAAATAAAATATGTATAAATCTTTTGAACCCTCATAATCAATTGTAAATTGAACATATTTCCTTTTCAATTATATCGTTACATCAATAAGCACCAAATCAAGCACATAGGTATATAGTTAATGTAAAATGTCTCACTTTTGGCATGTTGAGTTTATTTGCAATAATAGTAAAAACTTTAACCTTAAGCATTGAATTTTTTTTCCTTATACCTTACATGTTTATACAAATTATCAAGCTTAAAGCTACCAAAGTTTATATTTTTCCTTCATAGAAGTACAGATCTTGCACCTTATTTGATAAACCTAAACACTCTCATCAATCATTTTTAAACCCATGGCATCTTGAAAATGTTTTTGTACCTCATGGTTTCTTCTATTTTTCTTCTTTTTTCAACCTTTGGACTCAAAGACTCAACATGGATTCCTTCACACATACATGCAAACTTGTTCATGGTTTTAAAAAGATGGGCTTGGATTTGAAATTGACAAGGGGCATAAGGGGACCATACGTGAAAAATAAAAAGATTGAATTGAAGAAAAACAAACTACAACCCTAAAACTCAATACATTTGTGAACTTTCACTAGAAAGATGAAATTTCAAAGCATTCATCCACACCCACAACAAATTGGAACATGTGTGGATAGAGCTACAAATCACATGAATATATTGTATACCACTTTATAAAAAATGAAATGAACAAAGTCATCAACATACTTACAAATTGTAGTAACAATGCAACATGCTTTGGATATCAAGTCCCCAAGTTAGTTATTTCACATGGCAATTGGTAAGTTTTAAATAGAACAACCTTAAACATAAGATTTACAAATAATATTAGAAAAAAATCTTCATCACTAGTTAATTTACCCCAACACCTTCCAAATCATCTCCAAATGCCATGATTGTTAAAAGATAAACAAGACTTACAAGCAAAAATTTCAGAAACTTTCCATTCCATAACTTAAATCTTGAAAGCCAATATCTAGTACTAAAGATGAAATCTATAACATAGTACATGGAGTTGACATAACTCTTGGAAATAATCCGAAAAATGATGAAAGACAAATGTAAATCTAAATCACATTTTCGAAAGGGAAATCATTGTCTTCACATACACAAGCGACCAACAACTTCCAAGTGGCAATCACATTGTCACTAGGATATGTGGTAAGGTCATTTTTGACAAATTTTTTTTAAATAAAAAAAAATATAAAACTTCCTTTCATTTCACACCCCTTGTTGAGTTCAAAATTTGGTGGAAATTAACCTTTAAAACCAAATGATGATAAAAAAAAATTCAATCTAATTAAAAGTTCAATAGAAACTTCAAGTGCTCCTACCTTAGTTAGAGATCAAAAACATAGTTTTGCTCACTTATTAACAATTTAGCCATAATATATAGCCATAGCAATTGCTAACCCTCCCCCAATAGCCAAGGGCACACCTCCACAAAAACACCCATGAGAATTTTTATTTTTTTAATTTTTAATTTTTTTTCTGACCCCTAGGACGTCAAGTTAGCTCAAGGTCTAGATCTTTTGTTAGCTAACCCTAAACTCTAAACCCATTTTCATCCATTTTTTAATGTGAAGGTTTATTTATTTCCCATTAATGAATGGGGGTTTTTGTTATAGTCATTTAATGAATTTGTTTTTGGACATTTTCATCTCTTTTCAAAGTGAAAAGGTTTTGGGTCCCAAGCCTTTCAAGCTTCTTCAGCATCAACGAATGGATTTTACATCTTTTATTCATCCAATGAATGATTTTTTTTCTGACAATCTTCATTCATCCGTTCTCGAAGTCAAGGGTTTTGTGTTGAACGGTTTTAGACGGTTTTAGGGTTTGGGAATGGCCCCCGATTATTGATGACGGTGGTGTTTCGTGTCGGCGAGAAGGACACATGTCTGTCTGGTTTCAGCAAGTGTGGGATGCAGTTGGCGGGGATCCAGGGAACAAGATTTGGATTCTCTCGCACCAACTCGATCCAGAATCTGCTGCAATCACCGCACCCCTCGACGATTTCTCCTTGCTCGCTGGCGCGATCGAGCGCTCCTGGATTGCTCGCTTATGAGGAGATAGATCTGAGCAAAATTGGTGAAGAATCCACGCACCAAGACTCAACCCTAGTCATGCATGCTCACCGCGAGCGCATCCATCGTCGTCCTCCTCCTCCTCATCATGCTGATGCGACGAGCATGACGTGCCTTGTTTGCAGCAGAATCACGATCGGGATCTTCGGACACATCATGACCCAAAGCCACGCCATGGACTGTAGAAAGTAGAAGGAGAAGGAGAAAAAGAAGAAGAAGAAGAAGAAGAAGAAGCGCACTAGAAATACTAAACCGTAACCGCAACAGAAGAGGCCTTGGGATTGCAGCAGCAAACAATTTCGGAGAACAAGACCATCAAAACCATCATCATGGCCATGGGAGGAGTGTTGAAGCTAACCAAGGTGCAGGAATTGGTGCAGCACAAGGGGCGTTTGGTCGAGGTTCCCTACACGGCCACGGTGGGGGACACGCTCAACTCATTGCTGGCCAAGAATATTCTGGCGGTGCCTGTGGCAGCGCCGCCGGGGCAATGGGTGGGAGCGGGCGGGTCCATGATTATGGAGGCGGATAAGAGCACGGGGCGGATGCGGAAGCAGTACATCGGGATGGTGAGTGTGCTGGATATCCTCATCCACGTCGTGGAGGAGGAAGGAGGCGAAGAGGACTTCGCGGGTCGCCTCTCCTCTACTGTCGCCTCTGTCATCGGTCACTCCCTTGAAGGGCTCAGTCTCTGGACTGTTAGCCCTAATGCCTCGTAAGGCTCTCTTGCTCCCCTGTCCTTTCTCTGTGTGTGTGTGTGTGTGTGTGTGTGTTTTCTGTTCACAATTGTGATGATTAAGAGTAAGCACATTAGGGTAATGGAATGTGATGATCAAAGGTACCCAATCTGGATGATGGGCAGTAGAGAGTTCTTGTCAGAAGATGGAAAGGGTTCTTGCAAGAAGATGGAAAGAGTTCTCACAAGAAGACTGAATGAGTTTCTTAGAAGAAATGAAGAGATTGCAGTGACTATGAGGAAGGGTTGCATATGAAATGGCCAGTTAGGTCTTGGTGACAAATGCTTTTTTTTGTTCAGGGTATATGAGGTGATGGAGCCCATGAGTAAAGGCATTCATCGGGCTTTGGTTCCTGTGGAGAGCTTGATGCATCAACCACACCATGCACCCGTGGAAATCATGGAGTCGTCAACAGGCTACCACATGCTGACGCAAACAGACATGGTGCGGTTTCTGCTTGTACATGCCAAGGAGCTGGAGTTTGTGACAGGGCTCAGCGTAAGCACATTAGGGTTAATGCAAACCAGTGTGTTTGCTGCCCCCAGCAATATGAAGGTGATGGATGTTGTCAAGTGCATGCGCAATGTGTCTCTTGCAGCTGTTGCAATTGTGGAGAATTCGCCTGACATCATCCCTGATGATCCTATGCTTGTCATTGTGAGTATACCCTTCTCCTTCCTGTTAACTGGCTAGAAACACAATACCTTGCTTCTCCTGTTGGGGATCATGAGTGAGTAGACCCACTCCTTAAAGTGCACATGTTTTGTTAATGTAGCACAGCTCAGCAGCTTCTTCCCTTTATACAACATGATGCAAAGAATTTCTCTTCTTGTTGAAATCAGTGGTAGCTATCCATGGAGCTTTGAAGCTTTCCAGGGTCGTCCTGACTCTGATGCATGTCCGCAAGAGTAGGTAGTCAGTCCTGTTGCTCTTGTTGCAAATTCATTCAAGGTGAAGAACAGACATGTATGACAATTGAATGTGATTGATTTGGCAACAGGGGCGTGGCAGGAAGCTTTTGGGCAAATTCTCAGCAAGTGATTTGCGAGGGTGCACAGCCGAAGTACTTCAGGCCTGGTCATCACTGTCAATCATGGACTTCTTTGGCAAAGCAAGTGTGGCACAGCAGTTTGGGGTGGGAGCAGCAGCATATCACAAGGAGGGCTCTTTTGACTCCCGCGAAATGGTCTCCCCTCCTGTAACATGCTATCTTACTTCATCCCTCCAAGAAGTGATGTCAACAGCTTTGGAGAATCATGTTCATCAAGTATGGGTTGTTGATAACCAAGGTCTGCTTCTAGGTGTTGTGACATTTTCTGACATTATGAAAGTGGTGCGGAACTTCCCTTCAAAACAGCTTTTTTAGTGCCACATGTACATAATACACCCATCAGTCAACATGGGGCTTCAGTTTTGGAGGCGAGGACTGAAGCTTCATCTGTACAAGTAGCACCACCTGCCCACTGTAGTGGAGTTATGAACCCTTTGTAACATTCTAGGTTTAAAAAGAAACATGCACCACTGAGTGGTAAACAATTCAGCGTACTCTCTCATCCAACCAAACATAGCAGATTTGTGCAATTTTTCCACAAGCACATTTTGCTTACTACTGGACTTGTGCATTTAATTTTCGACGCAGGAGAGAGTGGCTCTTCTTCTACATGGGATCAATGGAGGGTGGCTGCTCTAACATCTTTCATTCCAGCTTCCCACATTGCAAAGCCAACTTGTAACAGCATCTCACCAAATTTTCTCGTTACCTTGTTTTATAAAATCGAAAAGATGATTCTCCAGCTTTTCTTGTTTTCCTTATGAGAGAGGTCATGGAATGAAATAGTAACCTTCACAATCCCAAACATCTCTCTGGTAACAAACAACACCTCACACATTCAATCTTCTTCTGGAGAATCCAATCTGCATGGGCGTATTGTGGACCCACTTCCTATCCTCTCTTCTACCTCGTTACTTCCTATTGTTGGTAGGCAGTATAGCAAATTCATACTTGCTGTTGGTATAGCTGTAGCTGAGCAAGGACTTTGGTCCTTTTGTAGCATTTTTGAAGGGAATCATCTTGTATTCATATAATGTGGTACCTAAGTCTGGCCCCACATTTTCAGAAGAATGCCTCCACAGGTTTTAACTTGTCGTATAGCTAAGTCTGGCCAACATTCTTGGAATGTGTGGCAAGTGTACCACATATCATAAAGCCATGAGGCAAATGTTGGGTCATGAACCTAAATGTACGAGGATCTCTTCAAATGTACTTAGGAAACTTTCTCCAAGAGTGTGATGATGTCAAATCACCTCAACTCAAGTTGTATGAAATCAAAGTGGGATGACTCTAAAGAAGTCTAGTACATTAGAGGTTTTTAAGTGTTGGATTTTTTAGAAGTATACTAGATCTAGAGGTTATCAAGGACTAGGTAACCTACAAGAGTGCACAAGTTATTGTGAATAATTGAGGTGAGTGACTGCCTAAAGAAGTCTACAAGGTTAGAGGTCTTTAAGTGTTGGATTTTCCAAAAGTACACTAGATCTAGAGGTTAAGGACTAGGTGAAACTACAAGAGTGCACAAGTTATTGTGAATAATTGAGGTGAGTGTTAGAGGTTGAAGTGTTGGATTTTCCATAAGTATACTAGATCTAGAGGTTGAATTGTTGGATTTTCCATAAGTATACTAGATCTAGAGGTTGAAGTGTTGGATTTTCCAGAAGTATACTAGATCTAGAGGTTAAAGGACTAGGTGAACCTACAAGAGTGCACAAGTTATTGTGAATAATTGAGGTGAGTGACGGCCTGCTGAGACTATCAAGGGTAACCAGCTTGATAACCGGTGTGCTTGAGCTGGTTACCAGACATAGTCACCAGTTGAGAGGTTTGAGAGTGACTCTGGAACTATCTTGTTTGTGGATGAAAAGTTTTGGGAACTTAGCTTGTAGATGGATGAAAAAACAATGTAACCTTCCTATCAATGGATGAAGAAACAATGTAACCTTCCTATCAATGGATGAAAACTCATATAACCTATGTCTCTATGGATGAAGTATGCAAAGAAGGAAAAAGAAAACACATGTGTTTCTCATGGTAGTAGGTAAAAAAAAGCCTGAGGTTGTGGGCTCTACCAAAGCACATAAAGAGCCTTTATGTATACCATGAGTGCAAAGATGGGCTAAAGTAAGATGCAATTATTGCATGAAAAACTTTGTGCAACAAGCAAGCTAGAATTTGGTCTTGGTGGGGGGGAGAGAAATTTTGTAGAAAAGACAAAGAAAAAAAAGGTGGTATGTACACACATCTATCAAGAGTCGGTGTACCAATTTGGTCGGTTGGGGTTTTCATGTGTATTTCTCAATTCTCCGATGTTTAGGGTTTAGTAATCACCTCTCTCTAATGACGGCTTTTCCTTAAGAATGTGAAGGTTAACAACAAATGTGTTGGTTCACCTCGGTTGGGTTTTCATGTATATTTCTCAATTCTCCCATGTTTAGGGTTTAGTAATCACCTCTCTAAGGAGGGCTTTTCCTTAAGAATGTGAAGGTTAACAATGAATGTGTTGGTTCACCTTGTTGCTATATGATTTTCTTGGTTTAGGGTTTAGGGTTTATCACTTTGGTTTATTAATCACAATTTTTTCTTAGAAAATTGTCAAAACTGTAAAATACTGGCCAAAAGTTGTGTTGAAATGTGATGAAATTTTCTCCAAATATGTTTTTTTTTTCCCTCAGAAATTTGACAAACCCTTTAATATTATTATTATTATTATTATTATTATTGATAATAATATTCTTTTCTTAAATTTTTGTGGTTGGAAAAAAAAAAATTTGAGAAAAAGAAACATGTTAGGGGATTGGTAAAAGTTTTTAAGGGATTAATTCCTGAATCCTAATAATGATTTTAAAATCTTGTCAAAATAAAAATTATTTTCAGCTTATTATCCCAAGGCAAAAATATTATAACAAATCATGGAAATAAATAAATAAATAAATACTTAGCATTTTGACTGATTGTGA
>Ga0209208_10012609_pt1 | contig 10673 bp, 15 predicted proteins | sample S1TSphfallax_3_FD_187694 | JGI IMG/M metagenome (GOLD analysis project Ga0209208, IMG submission 187694) | Host-associated microbial communities from peat moss isolated from Minnesota, USA - S1T2_Fd - Sphagnum fallax MG (SPAdes) (version 2) | ecosystem: Host-associated > Plants > Peat moss >... | reverse complement strand
CCCGGCCGTCGGCGCGGCGGCGGCGCCGTCATTTGCCGCGAACATGGTTTGATAATCCGTTGCGTCGGTCTTCAAAATTCCCTCCGGGCGCGGGATGTAAGGCGGCAAAGCCAGCGCACCGGCACGGTGCAGGGCGGCCAGAAACGCATCGTCGGTGAGGTTGAACGTCAGGTTCGCCGTGCCGCCCTCGTGCAGCGCCGTGACGGTGGCGGAGAAGGTTTCGTCGATCGTCAGAACGTCCCCCGCGCGGACGCGCCGCGCGTTGCGGAGCAAGACGAGCCAGGTTCCATCCGGCTCAGGCTTGTCCAGCGTGATTCCGATCCGCGCCGCGCCGCGCCACGCCGTTAGTTGCGCCGGAATGACGCGGGTGTCGTTCACCACCAGCATGTCGCCGGCGCGCAGCAGCGCCGGCAGATCCGCAACGATGTGGTCAGAAAGATTGGCGCCGACACGCAATAGGCGGGCGGAGTCGCGCGGGCGGGCGGGATCGGCCGCGATCCGCTCGGGCGGCAGGTCGTAGGCGAAATCTGAAAGCAGCAAAGTAAGAGGTTACTTTTTTTGAAAAAAAAGTAACCAAAAAAACTTTCGCTCCTGAGGGCGCTGGCCTGGCTGCTGCCAGAGCCCGCAGGACCGAAAGTTTTTTTGCTTCTTTTTTTTCAAAAAAAGAAGGTCTTGCTTCATTTTCTACGCGCCCAGATAAGAAGCAAGCTCAATCAAATTGCCATCCGGATCGCGGCAATACACCGACATGATATCGCCCAACGCCCCAATCCGCGTCACCGGCCCGCGTTCGATCGCCACGCCGCAAGCGTGCAATTGCGCCACGGCATCCTCCGGCCCCACGGCGATCACGAAGCACAAATCAAGCGTCCCCGGCTTTGCCAAGGTCGCATGCGGCAAAACCTCGTGCCCCACCTCGTGCAGATTGATCTTCTGCGCGCCAAACCGCAAAGCCGTGCGGTTCTTCCCGCCATATTCCTCGCGTTCCATCCCCAGCACGCGCTGGTACCAAGCCGCGGTCACGGCGATGTCGCGGCAGGTCATCACCACGTGGTCGATCCGGTCGACGGTGAATTTCATTAGGTCAAATCCGCGAAGAAATCATTGCCCTTGTCATCGACCACGATGAAAGCGGGGAATTTCTCGACCTCGATTTTCCATATCGCTTCCATGCCAAGCTCCGGATATTCCAGAACCTCCACCTTGCGTATGTTGTTCTGCGCCAGCACGGCCGCGGGACCGCCGATGGAGCCAAGATAGAATCCGCCATGCGCCTTGCACGCATCGCGCACCGCCTTGCTGCGATTGCCCTTCGCCAGCATCACCAGCGAACCGCCGGCCGCCTGAAATTCGGCGACGTAGGAATCCATCCGCCCCGCCGTGGTCGGGCCAAAACTGCCGGTCGCCAGGCCGGCCGGCGTCTTCGCCGGGCCGGCATAATACACAGGATGGTTCTTGATGTAGTCCGGCAGGCCCTGGCCGGCATCCAGCCGCTCCTTCAGCTTGGCGTGCGCAATGTCGCGCGCCACCACGATCGTGCCGGTCAGCGCCACGCGCGTCTTGATCGGATGCTTCGAAAGCTCGGCGCGAATCTCCGCCATCGGCCGGTTCAGGTCGATCTCGACCACGTCCCCACCGAGATGATCGTCCGTGATTTCCGGCAGATATTTCGCCGGGTCGCTCTCAAGCTGCTCGAGAAACACGCCATCCTTGGTAATCTTCGCCTTGATCTGCCGATCCGCGGAACAGGACACGCCGATGCCGATCGGCAGGCTGGCGCCGTGCCGCGGCAGGCGGATGACTCTCACATCGTGACAGAAATACTTGCCGCCGAACTGCGCGCCGATGCCGATGCGCTGGGTCATTTCCAGCACCCGCGCCTCCATCTCGAAATCGCGGAACGCGTGTCCGGCGCGGCTGCCGGCGGCAGGCAATTCGTCCAGCCACTTCGTCGAGCCAAGCTTCACCGCCTTCAACGTCAGCTCGGCCGACGTGCCGCCCACCACGATCGACAGATGATAAGGCGGACACGCCGAAGTGCCCAAGGTTTTGACCTTCGATTCAATGAACGCCAGCAGCTTGTCCGGGTTCAAAACCGCACGCGTCTCCTGATACAAAAACGTCTTGTTAGCCGAACCGCCACCCTTGGCGATGAACATCAGGTGGAACTCATCGGCATGATGCTCGCCGGGCGCCGCCGCGATGTCGAACTGCACCGGCAGATTGTTGCCGGTATTCACCTCCTCGAACATCCCCAGCGGCGCCATCTGCGAATAACGCAAATTCGTCTCGGTATAGGTGCGATGCACGCCGTAGCTGATCGCCTCCTCCTCGTCACCCTCCACCCACACGCGCTGGCCTTTCTTGCCGAACACCAAAGCCGTGCCGGTGTCCTGGCACATCGGCAGAATCCCGCCGGCGGAGATGTTGGCATTCTTTAAGAATTCCAGCGCCACGTACCGGTCATTCTCGGAAGCTTCAGGGTCCTGCGGTATCTTCGCCAACTGCGCAAGATGCGCGGGACGCAATTTGTGCGAGACGTCGCGAAACGCCTCGAACGCCAGCTCGGTCAGCGTATCGGCCGAAACCTTCAGCACCGTCTTGCCCTCAACCTCAATCGTCGAAACCCCGGCAATGTCGAGCCTGCGATACGGTGTTGCATCCTCCGCCAGCGGAAACATCGGCGCATAGACAAAACCAGGAGCGCGTTTGGCTTCAGCGTTCATGTCTTTTCCTTATGATTTTGAAGATCAGTCCTTTGGCGGACGGCGGCGGAATGCGTCCAGGCTCACAACCTCGGCAGGGCCCTCCACCGGCCGCGCCGGCACGTCGTCGCCCTCCGGCGCCGGCAGCTCCGCAAACGCAATCCGCTCCGGCACCTCAACCTCGAAACTCAAGCCAAACCGCACCTCCGGATCGGCGAACGCCGTCACCGCGGCCACCGGAATCACCAAAGTCGCCGGCACGCCGGAAAATGACAGCCCCACCGACAAACACCGCCCAGCCTCATCCATCGTCAGCCGGTCAAATTGATGCTGCAGCACAATCGTCATCTCGTCCGGGTACTGCGCCCGCAAACGGTCCGGAATGTTGACACCGGGAAAACTGGTCTTGAACGTGATGTAGAAATGATGCCCGCCAGGCAAACCCTCCCGCGCCACATGCGAGACCGCACTCACGATCACATGCCGCAACGCCTCCTGCGTCCAGACGTCATAGGGGAGCAAACTATCGGGAATGGGCGTGTCGTCCTCAGCCATCAGTCAATCAATCTCCGCAATGGGCTGTCATAACGCACCCACCCAGACGCGGCAACGTTGGGGGGTTTTAGGCAAGCAAGGCCGGGGGCTCTGCCCCCTGGCCCCCGCCAAAGGCACAGCCTTTGGAAACGGGTCCGGGTCGGTGAAGAGAAGGGGCATCCGGCCACCGAGGCGCGTCACGCCCGGCGGCAGCCCCTTCTCTTCACCGACCCGAATCGGGTTCTAAGGGCTGTGCCCTTAGTGGGGGGTCCAGGGGGGCAAAGCCCCCCTGGCCTTGCTTACTTACTACCTCATCCACCATTGTCCCGCGTTTCGCGTTCGTAGTGGCGGTAGTATTTGTCGGTGACCAGATCGGTTTGGACGACCACGGCGATATCGGTGGTGTTGAACTGGCTATCGATAACGGCGCCGTCGCCGACGAAGCCGCCGAGGCGCAGGTAGCCTTTCACCAGCGGCGGCAGCGCCATGAGGATCTTGCGGGCGTCCAGGTTGGTTTGGCTACAGCGGTTCATTTCGACATAGCGGTGTTCCAGCGCGCGCGGGCGAATGGCGGCGGGGGCCAGGTGGTTGGCGTAGAGATAGGTGAGTTCCGGGGCCAGGGCTTCCGGGTCGGTGCCGTGCAGGCTGGCGCAGCCGAACATCAGGTCGATGCCATAGTGGAAGACGTAGGCGGCGATGCCGCGCCACAGCAATTGCATGACGGCGCGGGAGCGGTAGGCGGCGTCCGTACAGCTGCGGCCGAGCTCGAGCAGCTGCCCGTCGAAGCGTTCGAGCATCGAGATGTCGTATTCATCGGCTGAGTAGAAGCGGCCGATTTTGGCAGCGCCGGATTGCCGGATGAGGCGGTAGGTGCCAACGACATTTTCGGCGCCTTCGCCAAGGTCGTGGTCCACGACCAGTAGGTGGTCGGCGACGCTGTCGAACTCGTCGCGGTCGCGTTGAGTGGCAATGGTGTCTTCGTCCGGCCGGGCGCCCATTTCACCGTAAAATACGCGGTAGCGAAGGGCCTGCACGGCGTCCAACTCCGCTGGGGATACCGCCAGGCGAACGCCCAGATTGCCGGCGCGCAACTCCGCAAAGCCAGGTGCTGCGTTGCCTATGACAAATCTTGGCAGTTCGGGGGCAACACCGGAGTTCAATTCGTTTGGCTTTCAAGGTCGTTCCCGGTCATACGTTCATCCGGCGCGGGAGCGCCAGCGGCCTTGCGTCCAAATAACTCAATTTTAATCAGCGCGAGATCGAAGCCGTGCCGGGCGGCGATGTCACGCAGCAGGCGTTCCGCTTCGGGTGCGGCAAATTCCAGCACCTTGCCGCTTTCCTGGTCCACAAGGTGAAAGTGGTTCTTGTCCCCGCTGGGTTCGTAGCGGGCGCGACGGCTGCCCAGGTCGCGGCGTTCCAATATGCCTTTGGCTTCCAGCAGGCGGACGGTGCGGTACACGGTGGCGAGCGAGATGCGCTGGTCCAGCCGGTTGGCGCGGCGGTGCAGCTCGTCGACGTCGGGGTGGTCGGTGGCTTCGGACAGCACCCGGGCGATGACACGGCGCGGCCCTGTCATTTTCAGCCCGTTCTCTATGCACAGGCGTTCGATGCTTATGTCCATCCCGAGCCTTGTGGCCCAAGTCTTTTCCCCGGTCCAGCCTGGAGACTGAGGCGCGATCATGCGTTACAAGCCGGTTACGGCCGTATTCAGCAATATCATGGCTCAGTTGAAATGCCTTGCAATTCAACTTCAGGCCGGTTTGCTCTACGCAGAGACATGCCAATGACCCTATCACTACCTGCGCACGACAAAGCGATCGATATCACCGCGGAGACGTGCCCGATGACCTTCGTGCGCACGCGCCTGGCGCTGGATGCGATGCAGGCCGGGCAGAAGCTGCTGGTGCGGTTGCAGGGTGCGGACCCGCTGGCCAATGTCCCGCGCGCGGCGGCGGACCAGGGGCATGATCCGCTGGAGTTGCTGGAGCAGGCGGATGGGTCGTGGCTGCTGTTGATCCAGAAAGGGTGACACTCTCAGATTTGCCGGTTCAAGAGAATCGCGTCGGCGCCGTTCGGATAATAGCGTTTGCGCCGGCCTGATGGCTGGAAATCTAGGGAGCGGTAGAGGGCGAGGGCCGGACCGTTATCGGCCGCGACTTCCAGGTGCATCAGCTTAGCACCTTGTTGGGCGGCACGCTCCAGCGCCGCGCGCATGAGGGAGCCGCCGATTCCGCGGCGTGGGGCGGCGGCGGCGATGGTGAGGATTTCCGCCTCGTCCGCGGCGACGCGCAGCAGGAGAATGCCGCCGCGCGGGTCGATGAGGCCGGTGACGCCGGGCTGGGCGAGGAGTGTTGCGAAGCTGGCGGCATCCCAGGGGTCGTGCGGGAAGGCGACGCCATGGACGGCGGCCATGATGGCGGCGTGGACCGGGGAAGCCTCGATCACGCCGGCGCCGGCCGCAGGCCGCCGGCGGGAAGTTTTGCTTCCGGCGGGTCGACATAAAGCGGTTGCGCCTCATGCGGCGCCAGGCCGGCTTCCTGGCGGGCGAGCGCGGCGCGCGCGACCCAGACAGGGTCGATCGCGCGGGCATTGGTGAGGATGACGTCGCCGCCGATGGCCGCCAGATGCGCCGCCACTTCATTCGCCGCATCGCCGGCGACGGCGACCGGGGTTTTCACGCGCGGCAGGGCGGCATCCGCGAACGCCTCCGCGACGCCGTCGCGGACCAGAAAAATGCGGTCGCGCCGGGCGCGGATGGCGGTCCAAAGCGGGCGATTCAGAAGCGGGAAGGCCTGGGCGAAGGCCTCCGCCACCGTGACGCCCCAGACCGGACCGCCGGCGGCGGCCGCGTAGCCCTGGGCGAGCGAGATGGCGGTGCGCAGGCCGGTGAAACTGCCGGGGCCGATGGTGACGGCAACGGCGTCAATGGCGGCGTCGCCGACGGTGGCTTGCAGCAACGGGGGAAGGGTTTCGATGAGGCCCGGGCGGCCTTCGACATAGTGCTTTGAGAGCGCGTTGCCGTCGGCGACGATGGCGATGCCGGCCCGTGAGAGGGCAGCGTCGATCGCGAGGATGATCATGAAGAAAGAAGGTAGTAAGAACCTTCTTTTTTTGAAAAAAAAGAAGCAAAAAAACTTTCGGTCCTGCGGGCACTTGCCCGGATGGTGCCTAAGCCCGCAGGACCGAAAGTTTTTTGCTTCGCGGCCCGCACGGGCTTTTTTTCAAACAAGCAGCGCTTTCTTCCTTCTCTCAAGCGAACAGCGTGGCCTCTTCGAACGTAAGTTTCGGCAGCCGCGGGAACGGATGTTCCTTCTTGCCGTGGCCAAGATTGATCAGGAAATTCGACTTCCAGCCGCTTTCCGTGAAGAAAGCCCGGTCCACCTTGGCCTTGTCGAAGCCGGACATGGCCCCTGAATCTATACCCAGCGCGCGGGCAGCGAGCATCAGGTAGGCGCCTTGCAGCGTGGAGTTGCGGAAGGCGGTTTCCTCGGCCAGGTCCGGGTTGCCGGAGAACCAGGCCTTCGCGTCCGCCGGCGGAAACAGGCGGGGCAAATGCTGGTAGAACAGCGGGTCCTGCGCGACGATAACCGTCACTGGCGCGGCCATCACCTTGTCCACATTGCCGGCGCTGAGCGCCGGGCGGAGTTTGGCCTTGCCTTCCTCGCTGCGGACGAAGATGAAGCGCGCCGGCAGGCAGTTGGCGGAGGTAGGGCCGTTGACGACCAGGTCGTAGATCGCCCGTAGATCATCATCCGTCACCGGTTCGTCGGTGAATTCCCATTTGGTGCGGGCGGTGCGGAAAAGGGCGTCGAGTGCGGCGTCGTCCAAGGCCATGCGAAACTCCCGGTTCAGGCGGCCTGGGTGACGGACCGCACTTCCGGAATATAGTGTTTCAGCAGATTCTCAATGCCGTGCTTCAGCGTGGCGGTGGAGGAGGGGCAGCCGGAGCAGGAGCCCTGCATTTTCAGGCTGACGATACCGTCGCGGTAGCCGCGGAAGATGATGTCCCCGCCATCGCCGGCGACGGCGGGGCGGACGCGTTCATCCAGCAGGGTTTTGATCTGCTCGACGATTTCCGCGTCTTCCGGCTGGGTGTCCTCGATCTCGGCTTCGGCCAACGCGCTCATCACCGGGCGACCCGCGGTGAAGTGTTCCATGATGACGCCGAGGATTTGCGGCTTGAGCGCCTGCCATTCGGCATCGCCGGTTTTGGTGACGGTGACGAAGTCGGCGCCGAGAAAAACGCGGGCGACGCCGGGCAGTCCGAACAGCGCGTCGGCGAGCGGGCTGATGAGCGCGGCGTCAGCGTCCGCGAAGTCGGCGGTGCGGCCGGCGAGCACTTCGCGGCCGGGCAGGAATTTCAGGGTGGCAGGGTTGGGGGTGCCTTCGGTTTCGATGAACATATTTGGGTCCTTCAATCAGGACTGGTGCAGTCCAATTACCCTTAGATCGTATGTTTTGGCCAAGCTGGCAAGGGCCGCCACAAGTCGCCGGCTTCAAGCCAGATCCACATTGGTGTGAGCCCGCACTGCCGCCGCCAGTCGCAAATCGAGCGTCAGCAGTCTGGCACCCAGAATGTCCGCCAGGGCGACATAGGCCGCGTCGTAAACCGAAAAATTGTGGCGGAGTGCCCAGATCGCCAGCAGCAGGTCAGTGTGCGGATAACGGGTGAACTTCAAATCAGCCAGATCTTGAATGCATTCGAGCGCCCGTTGCGGCCGAATGCTGCCGGATGCCGCGTGACGGCGAATGGCATGCGCCACTTCCAGGTCCAGAAGATGCGGCGCGTGCAGCGTCTCATTTTGGGCGAACATGACGGCCTCAACCGCCGCGGTCCTTGGCCCGCGAAGGAGTGCCTCAGCCAGCGCCGATGCATCCAAAACAATCAAGCCCGGTCGCGTTCTGCCCGCAAAATATCAACGGTCGACTCCGTTGTGATGACAGGCGTACGGCTTGCCAACCTTGCCCGCATCTCCTCCATCGTTGGCCGCTCCGCGACCTGCCGGATTTCGTTCAACAGATAATCGGACAATGACATACCTGCCAAAGCCGCCCGCGACTTCAGCGTGCGGTGCAAATCTTCCGGCACGTTGCGGATTTGGATCATCGCAGACATGCGCGCAACATACTCACATGTGCCGCGCATGTCCAATCCTGGGCAGGCAAAGCCAGAAAGCTTTAGTGCAGCGTCAGCACGTGATGCGTGCTCCAGCGCGGCGGGGTGATCAGCTCGGCGGCGCCGACGCGGACGGAGTGCAACTTGCCCTCGATATTGCGGGTCCAGAAATCGAGGAATTTGTGCAATTCAGGAAATTTCGGCGCGAGATCGAGGTTCTGCCAAATATACGACTGCAGAACCGCCGGGTGATCCGGCAAATGGTACAGGATCTCGGCCGTCGTCAACCGGTAGTCACGCATCTGCAAGGCAAGACTCATGCTGTCGCTCCATTACGTTTTTGCACCAGCGCCACCCCTGACTTCATAAATCTGCCACGAAATTCCAGGGCGGCGCCATAAAAATTGCGGGGATTTCAGCAACTTAGCACTCGCCGTCCGCGAGTGCTGCCGCGCTTGACTTTTTCCGGCCCAAACCATACACGTCTGGCACTCTCGACATGGGAGTGCTAGCAGTCGCGGTGCCGCTTCCGGGCCGGACAGGCTGCAAGTCCAGAGACTTAAGTTTATTAGGAGCGATCCAGATGGCAAAATTCCGCCCATTGCATGACCGCGTTGTGGTCCGCCGGCTGAATGCCGAGGAAAAGACCGCAGGCGGCATCATCATCCCCGATACCGCCAAGGAAAAGCCGATGGAAGGCGAAATCGTCGCCGCCGGTCCCGGCGCTCGTAACGAGGCCGGCCAGCTTGCGCCCCTCGAAGTGAAAGAAGGCGACCGCGTCCTGTTCGGCAAATGGTCCGGCACGGAAGTCAAGATCGATGGCGAGGACCTTCTGATCATGAAGGAATCCGACATCCTCGGCATCATCGACGCGCCCGCCGCGCCGAAGAAAAAAGCCGCCTGAGCCGCAAGTAAGCAACAAGGAGTTTAACACATGGCTGCCAAAGACGTACGTTTTGGGCCGGATGCCCGCGACCGCATGCTGCGCGGCGTCGATACCCTCGCCAATGCCGTCAAAGTCACGCTCGGCCCGAAGGGCCGTAACGTGGTTATCGAGAAATCCTTCGGCGCCCCGCGCATCACCAAGGACGGCGTCACCGTCGCGAAGGAAATCGAGCTCGCCGACAAGTTCGAAAACCTCGGCGCCCAGCTGATCCGCGAAGTCGCCTCCAAGACCAACGACCTGGCCGGCGACGGCACCACCACCGCCACCGTGCTGGCGCAGTCGATCGTCCGTGAGGGCGTGAAGGCCGTGGCCGCCGGGCTGAACCCGATGGATCTGCGCCGCGGAATCGACAAGGCCGTCATTGCGGTCGTCGAAGAGCTGAAGAAGAAGACGAAGAAGATCACCACCCCGTCGGAAACCGCGCAGGTCGGCACCATCTCCGCCAACGGCGAGACCGAGATCGGCGAGATGATCTCCAAGGCCATGCAGAAGGTCGGCAACGAGGGCGTCATCACGGTCGAGGAAGCCAAGGGCATCCAGACCGAGCTCGACGTCGTCGAGGGCATGCAGTTCGACCGCGGCTATGTCAGCCCGTACTTCATCACCAACCCGGAAAAGATGATCGCCGATCTGGATAGCCCGTATATCCTGATCTTCGAGAAGAAGCTCTCCGGCCTGCAGCCGATGCTGCCGCTGCTGGAAGCTATCGTGCAGACCGGCAAGCCGCTGCTGATCATCGCCGAGGACGTCGAGGGCGAAGCCCTGGCCACCCTGGTCGTGAACAAGCTGCGCGGCGGGCTCAAGATTGCCGCCGTGAAGGCGCCTGGCTTCGGTGATCGCCGCAAGGCCATCCTGGAAGACATCGCCATCCTCACCGGCGGCCAGGTCATCTCGGAAGACCTCGGCATCAAGCTCGAAACCGTCACCCTGCCGATGCTGGGCCGGGCGAAGAAGGTGCTGATCGAGAAGGAAAACACCACGATCATCGAAGGCGCCGGCAAGAAGCCCGACATCACCGGCCGGGTGAACCAGATCCGCGCGCAGATCGAGGAAACCACCTCGGACTACGACCGCGAGAAGCTGCAGGAGCGCCTGGCCAAGCTGGCCGGCGGCGTTGCTGTCATCCGCGTCGGCGGCTCGTCCGAAGTGGAAGTGAAGGAGCGCAAGGACCGCGTTGACGACGCGCTGCATGCCACCCGCGCGGCGGTCGAGGAAGGCATCGTGCCGGGCGGCGGCGTGGCGCTCGCCCGCGCCTCGCTCATCCTCGCCAAGCTGAAGGCCGATAACGAGGACCAGCGCGTCGGCATCGACATCATCCGCAAGGCCATCCAAGTGCCGCTGCGGCAGATTGCCGAGAACGCCGGCGAGGACG
>Ga0209208_10012608_pt1 | contig 10674 bp, 6 predicted proteins | sample S1TSphfallax_3_FD_187694 | JGI IMG/M metagenome (GOLD analysis project Ga0209208, IMG submission 187694) | Host-associated microbial communities from peat moss isolated from Minnesota, USA - S1T2_Fd - Sphagnum fallax MG (SPAdes) (version 2) | ecosystem: Host-associated > Plants > Peat moss >... | reverse complement strand
GGCGACAGATGTCCAAATGCCCAATGCGAGGGCATTTTCGATATCTACGCTTCAAGACCTTTCCAATGACACCAAGAACACCCCAATGCGAGGTGTTTTGGGTCCTGCTGTCGAGCTCTAAACATTTGGGAGTCCCGGAGGACTCCAAATCCCCAACTTTTCCAAGTGTTGGGCTTCACCCCCACACTTCGCCAAGTTAGGGTTGCGACATTTTCGATAAAAGTCACCCAACATGGTGACATTTAGATCACCAATATTTTGATTTTGAATATGTTTTATTGCTCTCAATCAATGATCTATAACAATAAACATTCTAACTCTTACAAAAGATATTTCACCTATAAAAATTAGTTGTAATTATTCATATTGACATGTGAGTCCATTCAACGGATTTGATGATAGATTCAATATGTTCATTAATGTTTATTGGATAGGTATGTTCAAAGTCAAACGTCTTATTGTCAATAATAAATGTAATTTTATTTGTAGATGTCATGAATAAAACTTCTATTTTTGTTAAGTTTGATGATAGGTCTTTATTATACAATTATAATAATCCTTGAAATTCAGATCCATCCATTATTATAGATTTCGATGATGTTGTTTTCTTTGTTTTATTTGAATTTTTAAAATCCTTCATTTTTCTGTTTTATTATTATTTTTTACATTTTTCGCCTCCATTTTTTTCTTATAAGGAATTAAAAAAATTCTTCCTTCTTGTTTTTGTTTTTTTCCCTTCTATTATTTTCATAGCCTAATTATTTTTCGTTTTTGTCCCATGGAGGATGTGATCATGACTCTTTAAAACACATCTTCCTTTTTTCCTTTTCAATTTTTTTCCTTTTCCTTTTATTGATTTTTTTTCTTTAAATTGTCTAAAAATAGATTTATTTTGAAATCATATTAGAAGACTCATGTGAATAATTAAATCCATTCGATCATTTGCAATATATTTCAATAGATACCTTGTTGAAGATCATATTAATATATACGATTATCATCACTTTTTGTTTTGTTCATTTTAATTTAATGTTCATTCTGTAATGATTTTTTTCAAATGCCTTAGCAAAAGGCTGTATTTCATTTTTATGCTCAAGAAATGATAAAAACTTGTATAAACAATTAAAGCCATACATCTTATATATTTCAATTTTAATATAAGAACAAAATAAAATTTATATACATTTTCGAAGTTGCATTTTTAATATTGTAAATGATTGATGTTACTCTCCAAATTTCATTAATTATTCATGCATCACCTTGAACCCTACAGACAAAACCCTAGAATCACCTGGACCTTTGAGACCACAATTTCCTCAGCATTCTTCCCAAGGTTGCCATATCCTTTGCACAATCCAGGCATACATTGACAGAGTGACTACCAACTTTGCATGCAAAAAAACATCAGACAACATTACCAAAGGGATCTTACCTTGTGTGATGTGCAACCAAGCTTTCTTCGTTCTTCCTTCTTCAGTGTCCATCATCACAATAGAGTCCCTAGACAACTGCACTTTTGGCAATTGTAAAAGAGCACAGAAACCAAAGGGGTGTTAGAAAGTAGTCAAGCTGAACCTGGGAGTGAAGTGAACAATGGGTTGTATTGTTTATCATTCATGATCTAGACCATGCTTGATCACTGAAATTAGTGTAGACAGTTCTGGAGGTCTTGTCTGGGTAGATGAAGGTCACACTCATTGTTGACATCACTAGTTCCTGATGATAAATGGAAATGGGCAAACTTCCTCCATTGGCTCTGTCAGAACCATAGCCCCATACCTTGTTTCTGCAGGTCTCTCTTTAAAGTAAAGTGGAATAGCAAATGTGTTGCATGCCATTGGATTGGCTGGTAGCTGCCCAAAGCAGTGGTGGCAATTGGAGTTCCTACATGCCTTCAGTATTATCTATACAATGACCACCACCACCACCACCATGATGATGAAGCTGGGAGGCAACAAGAAAAAATAATAAAAAAACAACCAAGCAACAGAAACCTAAATTACATTTCTAGATTTTGAGTGGAATTCAGCAATGGAAATGAAACCCGCTTTTCCACAAAAAGCTCTGGGTCTTACAAGTGCATATGGTGGTGCTCCCTGAAGGATTAGAGAAGGTCCAGGTTCAAGGTTGTGCTTTGTGCATAGTCGCCACTGTTTCTCTGACGTCCAAGTCAAGGATGAATCCATGACTGACACTATCACGCTTGGTTCCCATCTTCTGCTTCCTGGAAAAACCCCGAATTACTTGAGGCTGATTCTATTATCACAACATCATAGGTTTAAGAGCATCGAATGTAATCTAAAACGCGCATGCACGACAGCAAGTCTAGTATGAGACATAATGCAAAAGGGAACACAAGTTTTAATGGGAGGAAAGACTAAACAACTAATAATATTAATAACCCGGATTTCACAGCAGGCATTATATGAGACGCTTCATCCTCGACTCTCATTTCTAAAATCAAAATATCCAAGTTTGTCATCTCTAATATAAGTACTCAAGAAACAACAAGGTCGAAGTATATCTTCTTGTAAAAATCAATGAGGAGAGACGTGCGGTGCTTAAGGTAGTTACGGCCAGCCGTCCGCAAGACAAGGCGCATCATCATACTGTTTTGTAACCGCTAACGCTCTGTGCTCCTCTCCATCTTCTACTAGGAAACATGAGCCCGCACTCCACCAGCAGGTGCAGTCTCTTCTCTCTCAACGCACTGATCCCATCTTATGATTCTGATGCTTCACATGCTTCATTCCTTGAAATAACTCATACAGACCCTCCAAAATTGGGCAGGCAATGATCGTCATCTTCTATGCTTTAGGCAAAGGGATCAGGGGTCTCCTGGACTGCAGTCACATAGTTTCTCATATAGTGAGCAGAACTTCCTGGAAAGATTAATCCACCGAGTTTACTACCGGTATCAAAGAAACGTTCTGACATTTTCGAGCATTCGGCTGGCCGACGGAGTTCCGAGAAAGCAGCGCGATGATTACGGTACATTCTCCGGTTGAAGTAATTTCTTTCAGATACCTCGTCCAAAATCTGTGACAAAACCCCACGATATACACAAACACAGTGAAGAAATCTTGATTTCATAGACAACTGTGAGTTCATCCACCTTGCAAACCACAATGTTACTAATAATCTTCTATGAAGGAAGGAGAAAGGACTTGCTATAGAGTCTTGTCAAAGAGGACAAAGATTTATGTTTAGGGTAAAGCCCCAGGGTTGGTGCATTCCGAAAGCAAGGGCCCTAGGATGATTTGGTAACAGAATATGGCCATGCATTTTCAGAATGTAAACCACATGTGGACTTCACCCATTGCAAAGCACAAGCCAAACATTATCATGAACCTAAACACACTTATATCATGAGGCGTAGAGGGGAGAAGGATCTTTCGCCTACGCCTTAAAGGAGAGGGATGGATCTTACACCTACTGCCTCCTCTTTTCTAGGAGGCATATGCACAGAAATAAGGTGACCTTCAAATACAATAGGAATTTTTTCCAAGTGCTTTATGTGTCAAGAGGCAAAACTTTACACTTGCAAAGTGCTTTAACATAGTTTGAGATTGTGGGAAGGTTCAAAAGAGAGGAAAGAAGGGATTCATTTGTCGTGACCTTTGCGTTGTATGCACTATCATAATAGATGCATTTTCCTAATTGCTTGTACTTCAAGCACTTATTGTCAAATGGTATTCGTGGCACAAAATCATGGGAGTAAACAATGTGGAAGTAACGGTCTCCAAGCTTCTCATTCCCATACTTCTTGAACCTTTCATCTCTGACTCTAGGCTGCCCGAAGGTATAAACTACCTCTAACTTGTCACTGATTTTACTCTCTCGAATCTACATCAGCATGACTGCATAAATGCATAGTAGTGACATACTCTCAATTCGATTCAAACATACGCATATTATACGTTTTTTTGGGCTTTTAAAAAAATACTTGAAAATACTTGATACAAAGGCCAATTTTCAAGCCTTTGTATTTTTATAATGATTTTTAAAAAATACTTGAAAATACTTCTTTTTGAGCACCTTCGAAAAATACTTGTATTTCGTATGTCACTACTATGCATAAATGATTGCAAGTGCACCTCCCATGCTGTAGCATGTTATGAACACTTTTGCATTTGGGTTTTCATCAAGGATTTGCAGAACTTTCTTTGTGACGGTATGATAGGCAGAAAATTTGTGGGTCTTGTCATCAGTTGCAGCAGGTAGACCAGAGGCTGGTTGTTTTAACGATACATTAGAGACCTTTATGTCACCTCTCCTTGGCTGCAAAACCAGATCAACATAATTCAGCAATTTATATTTCTGTCTTTCTTTACTGGTATAATTTGCTACCTACCCAAGCACAAGAATTACAACATAGAAAATGAACTGATGAGTCCATTCATAATTGGGGTACGCAGAAAGAAAAAAGGACTTGAAGATTTTTTAGAGTTAACTTTTATAAATTATATTTACATGAAACAAAGTTAAGAGAGAAAAATTGAATAGATTAATATAAGATAATTCATGTGTTAATGGTGATTTTTCACATTCATACATAAGCATGTATGAATATTTTAATTTAATGTCAAAAATCTCAAAAAAAAATTTAAATGAGTTTCAATGAATAAGCAAACATATTTTTTGATAAGATTATTTCTTACACATGTGATTTGCATCTAAAGTTAAACATTTTGAATTCATTGAATAGTATTTTTCTATCAAATGATTATAAAAATTAGTTCTTTGCTTTGTAACCCTTTATTTCAAAATATCAAAACTTTGAATTTTTTATATGATTTGATTTTTCATCAAATTCATTCAATGAAAATGTACTTTCATAGTAGGGGATATGTTTTTGTTGTTAAATTTTTTAAAAAATCAATTATATGATTTTATGCATTCCTTTTGATTACTTTTTTCTTAAATGTACTTTAAACATTTGATTACTTTAGTTTAAAAGATTCAAAATGACATTTACATAATATTTAAATTATATTTAAATATTTTTATTAATTAAAAAAACATCATTTATCTATTGTCATACATCAATCCATTACAATTATAATAATGTAAGATTAAAAAAAATCCAAAGTTATCTTTTGTAATCCTTTTTAGTTAGACACTCCTTTTTGATGCCCCCAAGTGAATGAACCTCAATGTCTTCACAAAGTCGCATCAATGTGCACACCATGTGCCAATTGTGTTAAAGAGTTCTGGTTCATTTTGTAACATAGTTTCTATTTTCTCACCTGGTCATAGAGGCCTATGGCCTTTAAAAACCCATGGTGTACATTCATGTCTAGTTCTTGCTGCAACTGCAGCAATGAGAAATTGAAGTCGGTGAGCCAGTTATCAACATTGAATGGATCAGTGCCTCTCCAGGTGATCACAACTGCATTTGCATCCTTTGGCCGATCTTGGAATATAAAGACTTGAGTGTTGTCCTTCTGTTGGGACTCTGCACTCATCCAATGACATCATTAGAGGTCTGCATAACCTTTCCCTGCCAAGCATACTGCAATTTACCAGTTTAGAGAACCTCTGGTTAAAATGGAATATGCAAGCACAACGACCAGAAGTCCATCTAAGGGCCTAGTGTAGAGGATTATACAAAATTCACATCAACATGTTCAGGCAGACATTAATTAAACAAAATCAGATCACAGAAGTTGCACAACTGACAAATGTGATGAAGTGAGCTTTCCTATGAAGAAGAGTGAAAAAGCATAGAACTTAGAGAAAACCATGATGCAGATTCTCACCATTCCAGCACTTGTGGAAGCGCACAGAATGCATCTGCAAAAACATCAAATTCCTCTGATTGTAACAGTCAAAATGGCTGAAAAACTTAAGCCACCCTGACACAAAGCATTCTCTTGAAAGGGATCGATTTGCACATATCAAAATAATGCACATGTTGACCACCCTGGAAATCACTGTGGGTTGAGGTAGATTGGTCCTCTAGAATTCTTACATACCTACCAAACCCTATTACACATTTAATTGTTAGTTCACTCAAGATAACTAAGAAAAAAATTCAGAGCACCAATTCCAGCAAATTCCATGCCTACACAGAAGACTATTCAACACACTACACTAATCCTATAACCCAGGTCTGTATGAAGACAAGGTCAACAAAGTGCATAAGTAATCTGCAACACAGGGTTCCCCTGAATGTATAAAGCTATTGCACATTGAATTGTTAGTTCACTGAAGATAACTAAGAAAGCACACCCATGAGAAAGTCACACCACTACATGTCCCGGGATGGCAAAGCCCTCCTTTACCTGCTTCCTAATGCACCAGGAATGTTCCTTATTGGTCACCTGATCTTGTCCATCCCATTGGATCCATTGCATGTCATCATTGCCTCTCTGATTGTGATCAGCCATGGTCGATGTCCTCTCAGCAAAAGTAGTTCTGAAGAATTACCAGCGTCTGCTCCCTGTACCCAACATGAAAGCAGTACAGTTCAATTTAAAGGTCTTGTAAGCAAGTGTATGAGGTAGCACATGCAACGAACAAGAAGGAAAAAAAAAACATTTTAAAAATCGTCGGCAGCAGCAGCGTGTGTGGAAGTTTTGTGTTGTGGAAGCTCCTTCTCTAGCTAGCTTCCGACCTTTGCTTTCATCAGGGCAGTGGCACAAGCAGTGCACAGGCAGTGCTTCTTGGTGGGTATTCTTGTGAGTACCCTTCAAGTATTATGAATTTGTTAAAAACCAAAAGTGACTGAAGATCCATCAATTTTTATGGTGTGCAATGCCCTGAGGTCGGTGCATTCCCAGGGGCCTGTTCTTTCAGGAAAGCCCCAGCCCGTTGGTGGTTACCTTACACATAATTCCTTCCTTCCTTCATTCATTCTGGCTTGATGATGGCAACCTTACCCTTTGATAATGGTTTCTCCCTTCCTCCTCCTTCACCTCCCTTTTCCTTGCCCTTGGTGGGGTCACGTTGCTCTCCAACCTTCCCAGATTTTTTGTTATGTTGTCTCATCTCTACCCCCTCTTTTTCTTTCCCTTGTGCTATCTTGATTATTTTCAGTCACCCTTCTTTCACCCCATCCTGCTAAGGCCTATAAGCTTGCACTTTTGTTCATCCTTCCACAAATGGGATTTGTGTCTTTTTTTCAACATGATGTCCCATCTTCCAACTATGGGGTCTTATTTACACATCTTGACATGGCTTGTCCCCAAAAGTGTTATCGAGTTTTGAGATCATTTTTCACATGACGATTTCATCCTAACCTTTGAAGCCTTTGCCCCTTGGTTTGGGCATGGTTATCAAATCTTAAGCGTTTTTCATCTGGCTCATTTGGTTGTGTTATATTCTTGAATCCCAATTGTTCTAACAGAAGAGGTGTAGTTTGACTTTGATTTTTTTTTGATCACCTTGTTGGAAATTCATCCAACATAAATGCACAACATTTTTTTTTGCTATTTCCATAATGGTGTCATTTCTCTCCCATTCGAAGGAAAGAAGCAAGGCATAAAGAGATTAGGAGGTGCTTGTGATGAATTTTTTAAGTTATTGGGAAAAGTTGAGCATGCACAAATTGCAATGTTACATTTGAACCAACCCCCTTCTTATGTTACCCTCCTTCCAAGTGGGCCCCCTCTCTTTTTGTCATTTTACACATAGTTTAGTCTTAAGGCATGCAAGTATGTTTATGTCGTTAAAGCCCTTCCTCCCATTCCTTTAACCTCAACCTCATTAATGACCATCATCACATTGCAGGCTTTCCACCCTTTAGATCATTCCTCAACATTCTCAAACTTTGATGAAAATTTTGCCAAATGTGGATTTGAATTTATCTTTATTGTTAGGTTTGCATTCATCTCTCAACATGCATGGCCTTAATATCACACACTTAATTCACTTATGTCCAATCTCTAGGTAGGAAATGAAAAATAATAAAAACTAGCCCATATATAATCTTTACCGACTAATTTCAACAACACCTTCGTATTTGTATTCAGTTCCATGCCACTTCTAGGACTTTTTGTTATTAAATGGCTTGCTACATTTTTAAATCCATTTGAATGACATATGACTACTTCCTCACACAAGGTGCCAAAATTCTAGTGAATTTGAAACTCTCAAATTCTTAACCTTTTTCACAACAAATCCCACACTTTGTTTTATTCTTGGTCCCAAACTATTGCTTTTGACCACCCACACATTTCATGGACAATAATTTCAGAACAATCAAGCAACTATGCCACAATCCAAGCCACATGACCAACCATATTTGGAACTTGAAAATTACATAACGATTACAACTTAAATCACCAAACTTTGTACATCATGTGCAAGCACACAAATTTTCCACCCAACCATGAACATCAGAGATTCTAAGCACGTCAATACTATTCTCTTCTTCTACTCAATGCATATGCTACAATTTTTATTTATTTATATCTTTTAAAAATTAAATTTTTTAAGGAGACTACTGTTGTTTTTTGCATTTTTCCCCTCTTCTACCTCCAACACTCACCCCTATGCACTTTCTTACTATCTATGTAGCCATATTCACAATTCTTCTAGAAGCACCACCTCCAATCTCATCACACATGGTGTGCAAGATTGCGTTCCCCAACCATGTTCCTTGCAATCTACATGAAGGAGGATTGTAATATTCACACCTTTTAAAACCTAGGTATTGTCCTTAATACCTATAAATCAAATCAGGGAAAGTTTTTATGGAATTCTTTCTCCCTTTCCCAAGTGGCATCTTCAAGCAAGTACGCCTTCAATTTTACCAAATGTTCTATGAAAGAACATGTTCTTTTTTCTTTATATTTGTCGCCAAGACTTGTTTTCGTTCAGCTGAATTTTTTCCTACCATAGCTTGTAGTAGTTTTGGGAGAAGTTGATTAGGGTTGAACAAAATCTTTCTTACAAGACTCACATGAACCACATTATGAGTCTTCCATCCAAGTGGTAAGTTCAATTCATAAGCAACTATTTAAATTAGTCTTTTAAACATTCTAGAAACTATTCTCTACAAGGTAGATAAGAGTAGATTAGAGTCTTCATTCCAAATTAACGTTTCCCAAGTTCAATTTTTAAGCCATTTTAAATAGGCCAGTTTGCGTGGGCTCACACCAACCTGCCCCTAATGGCCTATTGTAGAAATCTTAGTATTTTGTAAATTTGAAAACAGTAGTTAAGGCCCATGGATGGGAGTGTTAATGGGGTAAAATGCCCGCTTGAGATTGGTAGCCAAAGTTAGCACCAAATTGTGATAACATGGCCGTCCAAGGGGCCTTAGTGCATGTGATGTGTGAAAAAAACACCCATGGGCTGTTACAAACAAATTGTAAGAGCTTTGTCAAGAAAATGTAATTTCACCTCATGACATAGGAGTGAATCTTAAGGATTTTAAGGCACCTTCCAATGTGCACTACAAAATCTGATATGTCATTATGAGATTCAAAATCCATGTTTATAGAAAGTAAATGTAGGGTTAAAAAGCCTTGGTTGTTGGGGTTTACCTGGATTGCACCTGCAAGAGGGTATTTATCGAGGGCAAAACATCAGCCAATTCTTCCTTAAAATTTGTTTTCCTATGATACTGGGCAGTTACTCACCAAGTATCGAGGGGAAAACAAAAGATAGCAAGTGTTTCAAAACATGAAAACAACCTCTGGAGTGGGTTTCGCGGGGGGAAAAGTTTTGTACCAAACACGAAAGTGGTTGCTTCCAGAACTCACCGCATGAAGATCATGTTCACAATGCCCAATTAAAAACAAACTACTTTGAATTGTTGCCTCCTCATAGTGTCCAATTTTTAAAAAAATTATGGATGAGCAAGGGGAAATGAGTATCATTCTATGTTGGATGTGGCAACCACCCGAATGGACCCAAATAGTAGGTGCGGGTGTAGGGATTATGTCACCCAGCAAACCCACCAGTGCACCATGCATTGAGAATCTCTTATGACTCATTTTTGGATGAAGTATACAACTAAAGGTAGGAAGGTTAAGTCCACCTCAGAAACCTATCCTTTAAACCCTCCTACTTTCACCTTAGACTACAGAGGTAACAAACAAACCACTTATGTAAGTGGGCAAGTATCATAGGTCAGTACTTAGACAATGTAAGTGCTTACTATGTAAGTGCAAGTAGGCAAGGCACTTGATGGCTACTATGAAGGTACATGTGGGATATATAATACATAGCTAACCACCATGCTTAGCTCCAGGACAATGAGAAAAGTGTTTGCACATACCTTCCATCCATTCATCCATCCTGCATGGTGTGCTTGGTGGGTGCTAGACCCTGGTTTCATTCTGGTCAAGGGTGGTGTAGCTGCTATTTTACTCTCAGTAGAATTGAATGCTAAATGTAGAGAAAAGTCACGAAACCTTGGGGACTCAAACAAGCCATTTTTGGGAGCTTTGATTGAATTTTGACTGTGATGGGAAAAAATGCTCATCAATTATGATCTAGAACTTGGTTGACTATTGACTGTGGACAAAGTCAGCCATTGAAACTCGTAAACCCATGTTTCAAATGTCCACTACTTCAAACTGAAATAGAACTATAGTAGACTCCTGAGAGGACAAATATTGTAACCCTATTGTTGACAAAAGCACCAAAAGTTGTAAAACCCATTGAAAAATTGTCCACTTTAAAGGACAATATTAGACTCCTGAGGACAAAGTAACCCCC
>Ga0209208_10012607_pt1 | contig 10674 bp, 7 predicted proteins | sample S1TSphfallax_3_FD_187694 | JGI IMG/M metagenome (GOLD analysis project Ga0209208, IMG submission 187694) | Host-associated microbial communities from peat moss isolated from Minnesota, USA - S1T2_Fd - Sphagnum fallax MG (SPAdes) (version 2) | ecosystem: Host-associated > Plants > Peat moss >... | reverse complement strand
AACGAAGGGGATCATGGGCTTACAGACAGTTGCTGTGACAGCAAAGGATAAAGAATCCACCCGCGTGCTTCCAAGTTCCTGAAATCCTTTGCAATCCTTTTCCGTAAATGGGGATGTGCTATCTCAGTTTGCATGCAGCAGGAAAACAAAAGTAACTTAATGATTTAAACTTTGTCTTGGCTACCTTCTGCTCAAGGTTCCTTCATTTTGCCAATGCAGCGAACAGCACCGCCAAAACCACCGCCAGACTAATGACTTTTAGGTCCATTTAGACCAAAAGCACGAAGCCATTAATGTTGATGTGCTACAGCAGAAAGGAGATCCACATAGACCTAGATTGCCAACCAAGAAACGAACCCTAAACACCCAAAGCACGCCGAGTGCTCAGAGCATTGCGAACTATTCTTAATAAGACCCTAAGCGCTTTGCTCACTCATTTTACCAGATATTTTTTGTTTTTGTTTTTTTCAAAATTCGTGATGTAGCACAAATTGTAATAATCCATAACATGATTTATGCTCTCATCACACTTAGACTTAAGCATAGACTTAAGCAATGGTAAGTCAATGTTACGAACGAGGTGAAAATGACACCATTGACATATAAAAAGTTAACCTACAAAAAAGGCTGTCATCCTCAATGGCACCCAACGTTAACACAAAGTTAAATGCAATGTTTGTTATTGATGTATCTTTAAAAATTGTAGATTTAGAGCTAAAAAAGGAAGTTATGTTTAAAAAAATAAAATCAAAAATGGCATTGTAAGTTGATGTTGGAGCTTGAACCTTGATTGCCATCACCCACCTTACCCTTCTATTTGACTATCATTGCATATCTTCCCCTTCAAATCTAGAACTGTGTAAGTGTGTTTTACAATTTATGTTCTAAAATCTAAAAATGCTACAATGTTATGAAATCTCAGCATAGTTACAAAATATGGATTTCTTGAATGCAACAATGTCAACTTTCAACAACTCCAATGATCCACCATAGGAAGGTACACATCATGCTTTCATGCTCTTGTTTTGATGTTGCTTATCTCTAGGTTCTGGTTGATTTTTATCAAAATGTTTTTTCATCTTCAAACCATAGCTTCTTCTGTACAAATGTATAGATGAACATTCAAAATTGTCACCAAAAAAAAAAGAACCAAAGTTTAGATTCAACAAGTGTGAAAATGAAATCAAGAAGACCATGACAATTGAAGTGAGAACATGTCACGAAATAATGGTCTTCATTGAGGCCAAAAAGGATGAACACATTGCTACACTCGACAAAATTGATCCATGTGACGAGTTTGAAACCATAGTCATGAAGTGAACAAAGATTTCTATTGTTGTCATGGCTGGAAGTTTTTTTCGACACATAAGCAATGGACTTATTTGCAAGGATAAATGGAGATCAGTTTTCAAGTAATTCAAAAAAGACATTTAACTACTATACCTGAATGATTTCGACAACAAATTGTTGAATAATTTTTCATATTCTAACTTTGGCATTTGATTTTTAAAATTTGAAAATTTTGACAAGTAATGGTTATATTAAATAATAAACAAGCTTTTTTCAAGGTTATGAAACAATATAGTGTGTCCCCATTGTCAGAGTATTGAGTCTTTGCACCTGAAGGTTCTTCGGTTAAAGTCTTTTGGACTTTGAAGGCTCGACAGTTGAATTTTTGATTTTATTAAAATTTTGACACAAATAATAAAAAAAATTTCAAAAAATTTACAAATGAAAAATAATTTAACTTATGTCAAAATTGTTCAAGTACTATAATACATGTTTGAAATGAGGCATAACGAAAACTATTGGTCAATGGGTCCACATGACAAAGCCATATTCCGTTTATCATGATTTTTTGGTAATAACATATATGAAATGATTTTGGAATTTCAAGGAAATCAACCAATCTCCAATCCCCCTCAATGCTTGTGACTTGATAAGCAATGCAAACATTATTTATAAATAGACTTGATTCAATATAGAGGAAATGATTGATTTTTCAAATGGGTTCAAGAGTGAGGATGTTGATGGCAGGTTGTTTGGGACACAAACCTTGACCAATAGTGAAAATTGGACATTTGGGGACAATGCACACGGTGGCTAAATTCTAGTCACACCACCTCATTCCATTTTTAGTCCTTCATTAAGGTTGTAAATGAAGTTGCAAATCCCAATTAGTTCATATTGCAATGAATATTTCATTGCAAATTTCAAACAACCACCCAAAGCCCAAACACCAAAGTTAATTAACAAAGAAGTTGAAAATGCAAGAGTTAGGGGTTCATGCATTATTAATAGCATTAGTGTAAAGCACAAAATTTCTCATCAACACACATGAGCATGGCCAATGTGAAAAAAAGAAAAAACCAAATGTTGGTAGATTCCACTGACTGAATCCATGACATTGTCTTGGCTTTAAAGGAAAAGGGCCTGAAAATGTAAAAGTTTCTCATGGAAAACAACAAGATTGTTTCAAAATCAGAGACTAGGCCATCAATTGAACATAGTCAAACTGATCATAAGGTTAACAACGGTCATAGACAAGGTGCTAATAAATGACAAGGTTAACACTATGAGAAATCACATTTGTGAAAATCTGATTACCTTATAAACACCTAGTGCAATTGATGTGCAACGACATTACATCTATTCCATGCAAATTTAAGTAGGAAAAGGTGCTGGATATAGGATCTTCTGGATTTGAGGTCAAAATTTGACCCAAGACCTAGACAAGACTGGTATGAAAGTATAGGAGAAAGGCCTGAATACAGGCCCTTTTCCTATGAAAAGCAGAGCTGGGATTTTTTGGAAATAGTGTCAGGCTGGCTGGTATGTTCAGCTGGTTGGAAGATCCCAATCCAGCCTCCTTCGTACCTTCCATGGTAGAAGATCCAGATTTGGCCATACAATGCTTTATGTGTAGGGCAAAGCCCTAGGGTGGGGGACATTCTCAGAATGCAGGGCCGGACTCGGCCATGCGATGCTTTACATGTAAGGTAAAACCCTAGGGTGGGGCATTCTCAAAATAAGGGGCCTAGGACAAGGTGATAGCTGAGTCTAGCCCCACATTTTGGGAATGTCCCCCACTCTAAGGCTTTACCTATGGTAAAGCCTGAGGCAAAATCTATCATGAACCAAACCTATGTAAATCAAAAGGCCTATGAATGGGAGGGTTCTTACACCTACAAGCATAATTTCCCTCCCATCCTTGAAGAGTAGGCATCATATCTCTCCCCATTTCTAGGTGGGAAATTGATGGAGATAAGGTGCCCTTGGCATACACTACAAATTTTCTCCAAGTGCTTTATGTTTTTAAAAGTACCCAATACCAGTACCAGCCTGGTATAAAAAAAAAATTCTCACACCAGCGTCCAGAACCAGGCTGGTATACTCAAAGGGCGATATCAGGCCAACAGTGGTTTGAACTTGTCATAAGGGCCACAGTCTTAAGCCACAAGCAGATTTTTTTTGCAAACAGTCTTCCGCTTTGCAAATATTGTTTCGTGTGCAGGATGAGTCATTTGATAGTTACTGTTACCCAGGATTTCTTCATAACCAAGCTTGAGTTCATGTCGAAGGAGAGAAAGAAACAACCTCTTCTTCACACACAAAGCTGGCTAAAAATAGCAGGAGCATCTGATACGATGGCAAATATGAAGCTCAGAAAGATTCGCCGTCGTCCTCGATCCAGGAAAAGCAGCTCGGTTCACAAGGTATCTCTTAAACCAGCTGCTTAGAACTGTTATGTTGATTCGCAAACATATTTTCTTTCATGAAAATCTATGATCCCTGGAACCTCGGTTACAAGCATGGCAAAATACGTGGATGCTTGAACCAAGGAGCTCATTGGGTAATGGCTCTGGCCTTTATGGCAAGTTCAAACTTCTAAATGAAAAATTCCCTTACTGGATCTAGAACTTCTCATCTAGATGCACACACTTCTATGGAACATGCCCATCCACGACATGCACACTCCAGATGTCACTCACACTTTGGGTCAAGATCCAGCCAACATTTTACGCCCATATCCTACACCAATGCTTGGTCTCTTCCCTGTGGGCAGAGCCAACAACAGGTGACCATCTTGTACTCTATGTTTGTAAACAGACAGAGTATAGGTATTTTGGTGGAACCCTAATTGTTAAACCCTGAGTGTTATTTTGCGCTGAAGTGTTGGATGATGGGTCCTGCTCTATGAAATTTAAAACAAGTAATTGGTACTCAATGGTTTCTCCCCTGTTTACTGCAGGAGGAGGCTCTGCACGTGAATTTTCAGCAGAGTTTGGATCCAATCCAAGTTGCAGCAGATGGGCATTCTCATCACCTAAATTTGGCCATTAGGACAGTAAACTGTTTGAGGTAGTGCTGTGTGTCTATTCTAAATTGAAGGATTTCTGCTAACTTAAAAGAGAAAAACCAAAACTGTGCAAGCGTGTTCACTTTGATGCCATACCCATAACCTGCAGTTGCACATTTTTGTTAGATGTACCAGATTCTGAAGAGCTTTTGATATCCAACTGCACAAACTCACCCTCACAAGCTTGTTGCAGCTTGAATGAGGATTCTATTGACTTTCTTGATTAGCTATGCCTCTTGAGTGCTAGCTGACATCAGGACTGAGTCTTCCTGTTGCTTCCAGAAATGTTAGAGGAACTCAGGAGGATGTAGAATTTTGTTTTATTTCTTGCCCTGAAGTTTTGAGCAGACTCTTGTATACTAATCTACACCCACTGTTGGGGGTTGATGGAGCCAGTGGGGAAAAAAATGGCAGCTAGTCATTGCCATTTGTGAAGGTGATTGTCTTCTACTTTGTCTGTGATATTCTCAAGGTTATGATTGCACTCATTCATTTTGTTTTTGTTTGTCTGGAACTGATACATTGGCTAATCTTTTAAGTGTTCTTCTGGAGTTTTCTCTCCAATCTCATGGATATATTTGCTAGCAAGCTGAACAGTTTCATGGTCAAATGGTGAACCCAAAATTGACAATTCTACTAGTGGTGACTGGATTGTTGACCTTTTGCTTCACATGGGAGTTATAAGATGAAAATTTGCATTCTTTATGTAGGTATACAGGAGCATCATGCTCATGTATGGATATATCAGAATGTATCCAGACTTTTCTACGGCACTGTATGATAGTACTTGGCATTTGCTGTCTACAAAGTTGGGGAGCAGACATTGCGGTTGCTGCAGTGATGCCGAAAACTGCAGGTTTCAAATGTGAAGGTGTGTTGCACTACTATGATGAAGCATCAGGTCTGGAAGGGGAGGCACTGAAGGCGAAGCTCCACAAAATTGTTGCAGGTCATCAATCCATCTCTTATGCACAGGTGGCCTTCAAATGTTTCTATGCTTATGCTGATTGTCTTTTTTAGTGTGGTTGAATATTAAAATTTCACGTCTGTCCCTGCTTATTTTTTATTGCATAGATACTGCTTTTCTGTTCTTTCTTCTTAACTTGGTCACTGCCTTTGTTGTCTTCTGTTCTCTGGCAATGATTTTCTTTCCTGAAATTTTGGTCTGATGAATCTAAGGTTTATTGACCTCTTTCTCATAGTTTTGGAAACACAGACACCTTTCTTCCATGTGATCAGACATGAATGAAGTTTTATTCCAACATGTGGTTTTCTTGGCAGGTCTGGAATGCTCTGAAAGTGTTAGATGCTGCTGATGTGGAAAATCCAGAAACTACTTCTGATGTGTAGGTGCTCTTGATCTCCTTTTTCTTTCTTGAGTGTGGAAGTGCCCTGTTTTCTTGTCACATTTCAAGAAAGAGCTGTTCTATTTCTTATATATTGGCTCTCTGAGCTATTTCCTGGGTGATAAACAATCCATTCTCCCTTTCTAGGGGCTTTCAAGCAGATGTTAGGGTGTCTTTTTTCTCTTCTGTCTTTCCTTCCTCCTACAGTTTTCTGTGGTTAATGACAACTTCTTTACAATGACTTGGAAGTATGAATTTGTAGACTTCCTCACATGGACCTGTGATGTGTCAGGCAGTGTGGAAATCTACAGTCAGAAAAAAATTCCAAAGGACCTTGCTGGAAAACCAGATGGCTGGAACCGTAATCTTTTACCACCCTATGGAATTTTTGTGCTTTCAGGCTTCTCTAAGCAGTGGTGCATTGTGAGATGGAGCATTTCTGATTGGGACTGATAGGTGATCCAGTTAGGCTGTCTCTTCTAGGTATCTGTCATTTCTTGAGATAAGGTATGTGCCTATCTTCACTTGTTAACCATCTTGAAGTTCAAAATGTGTTTCTTGCCATTCTGAGCTGATCTAATCAACGGGGAATTGCAGGAGAACATTTGTGGCCTAGGTCTTATGGATTGGTGGAAGGCCAACCAGAATTCTCTGACTTGCATAATTTACGCCCAGCTGACACAAATGGTTAACTCAGTTTTCTTCACATGAATCTTAATTCTCTGATATCTTCTTACAAAATGTTTTAGTTGAGTTCAGCAGTCTTTCCTTTGTTTGCTATTTCCATCAATTTCCTTTGCTTTATTTGAGATTTCCTTGCTCTCCTAGCTTTGGGTTGTACTACTTTGTGAGGTTGTTTATTGTCTTGCTTTGTACTCATTGCAGTAAATTCATCACGTGGTAACAAGTTCTTTGGGGATTGCACATTGAGTAAAGTGAAGTCTTGCATGGTACCAGCACATCAGGAGGCAGCACCAGACACAGCCACCGACTTCAATTCTTGGACTCCTCCTGCTCAGGTGCTTGACTGTTCTTGGAATCTTTGTGCTCTGGTATCCTTCTATAATGGTAGATCAAAGGCAATGTTGTTTTTAGTATGAGGGATTTACTGGACACTGGACTCAAGGAGGTTACAGAATTTAGCTCACAGCCTTCAGCCCACACAGGACTTCATGAAATTACACATGCATGGCATCCCATTCATTCTCTATATTGAACCACACCTGCACTATTGTTAACTGTCTATAGGTACGAGGGGATGTAGCACGAGCCTTACTATATATGGCAGTGCGCTATGGGAGTGAGCAGCCATCAGGAATTTTGTCTCTTGGATTGTCAGATTCTCCTAGTATGGGTAAAATATGATCTTTCCTAGTAGAAAGTCACCTCAATCATTGAGTAATCCAGACATGACCCATAGGCAATGAAATAAAGACATGCAGTGATTTGCTTTGCATCATTTTGAAGGCCCTTAAATTTTTGCATGCGATTACCTGTGGATGTCTGCTGTCCATTTCCATCTGATTATTGAAGCATTTGATTGCTGGGGTGTGAACTGCTCTTGATTTCATGAACTATACAGCTCCACAGTCAGGTGCTCTAAATTAACCTCAGAGAGCATGTGACACAAGCTAGATGTGTACTACTGCATACTTGCCTTTTTCTCATGTGATCAACTGTTTATGATGGTCTCTAAAGGGCATCAAGGACTCCTGAATATCTGTGCCTATGCTAAATTTGTCTTGCAGATATGTGGCTCTAATATATTGAACCTCTGTCATTTTCAGAGAAGGCAACAATGGGGCTACTATCGATTCTACTGCAGTGGAATGATATTGATCCACCATCTGATTTTGAGCTTCTCAGAAACACACGCATTTGCTCTCTCTTCCAAGGAAACCGCAACCCTTTTGTTGACCACCCTGAATTTGCTGCAAAAATTTGGCAGACTCCAGATTCTTCCAGTGGGAACCAGTTAGAACTTTTTTCTTCTCTGAAAACAGAAAGCAGGTTTCAATCAGATGGTTTGCAAAATCCAGATTCTGCTGATTACAGCAAGTCACAATGGTCTCAGGATGCAGAAACAGGGCCTAAATTCACCAGAACAGAGAAGCAACAATCTGCATGGATCAATGAGTTGCATTACAATAACAAGGGCAAGGATAAGAAAGAGGTTTAATTCTTTAAACCTTAAAATGGATCCATCTGTTATGTAGGCTTTATGTCAGTGTCTTCTTTTAGGTTAAATTTTTTTTTCCCTCTAAGTTCCATTGTGAGCTTATTAGATCATCTTGTCTGAGAACATCAGCAATAGAATTATTTTTTCTAATGGGGCAGTGCAGATTATGTCATTTTCATAACACTCCTCAGATAATGTTGTCAATTTTGTTCATTGTTTGGTCCAGGACAGATTGTAATGTGTATGTTTTTGTGTTGAAAGGTAGTATGTAGTATCCTACTAAATCATAGCAAATTTCCTTTTCCATTGTTTGCAGTTCATAGAGGTGGTTGTGGGCCCTGACATTGACATCGCTTCACTAAAGCTTGTCCTATACAATGGAAATGGTGGCAAGGTCTACAGCACCCTTCCGTTGATTGATCCAACAATCTTCAAAGTGTGTAAACTAAGTGGCACTGAGTTCACTTTTTTTACAGCAACACTTCCTGAAGGACAAATCCAAAATGGACCTGCTGATGGAATTGCCCTTGTGCAGCAACAGTTGGACTCTTCTGATATGCATGTCATCCAGTTTTTGTCATACCAGGGCACCCTTGTTGCAGCAGAAGGACCAGCAAAAGCTTTAGTTTCTCAGGACATAGGGGTAAGAGAGGGAAATAGTACCCCAATTGAGGGGTCTGTAGGTCTGACTGGTATTGGCCCAGATAAGTTTGAATGGGTCAGTTTTCCAAGGGCATCCCCAGGAGCTTTGAATGCTGGTCAAGTGATTCACAGTGCAACAAAGTAATCTTTCATGATCAGGCTGCTATGGTTGGGAGCCTTGCAGCTGGAGTCATGAATGGTAAGAGCTGCACTGTTTGAGTGTACATTTGTTTGCACATGCACTGACTCTCAGTTTCCATGAAGGCTTCATTGTGGAGTAGAGAGAATTGAATGGGTCAAAGAAAGCTTTCATGGCATGTTTTAGTGCAGGCACTATGAGGTAAGGTGCTGAATTCAAAAACTTCCCAAACCAGCAAGCAGATTTAGATGCTGTCTCAACAATCAGAACCAAGAGCCACGACCAGGTACTGGCGTCATTCTTGCAAGCTTTGAAATGCTGTGATTCTGCATATTTTAGGAGAGGATGGTATCAACATAGACAAGTAATTTCATACTTGTCTATGCAAGTATGAAGACAGTGGTTTGAGAGAGGGGGCTGATGATATTTTCCAATGGTCTAGAATAAAGAATCTTCTGTATGAATCCAACTTTGCAAGTAGGCTAAGCAGTTTCAAATGTGTCAACTAAATGATCATCCTCATTTGTGCTAACATGAACATATTGTTTTGCCAGCTTTGACAAAGTTCAAATGATACTCTCCAATGTTGTTATCAATGTAGAAGAAACCCTATGCATTTGCTTGCAGTTTTCAAATCTCTTGACTGTTTGGATCATCATTTCTCATCGCAGCTGAACCAGCTTTGAAAAGACCTGACATTAGTTGCAGTTACCAATTGGAAGAGGTATCCATGGAGAAACTCTGGACTGTTTGTTATGGTTTGTGGATCACCAAAATGGTGCTCTTTGATAGTCCTCAGAACGGAACTTTGTCATGAACTGATGCTTTTTGTGGTCACCTGGTCTCCGGAAGTGCAGCTTCCATTTTGTTATTAGTGCCTTCAAGGTCTCCTGGAAGGGCTTGTCTTTTTGAGTGGTTGAAAGGGATGCATTTTCTTGTGCTCCTATTCCAAACAGGGATTGATCAGTTTCATGGAGTTAGGTTTTGATCTCAGATGACACATCATGTTAACTGTTAACTGAATTTCTTGATTGCATGGTTGTTTAATCAACATTAAACAACTACAACACAAATTGAAGACATGCAAATTGAAATCAGATAAGGATAATGGCTGTATTATGTTTTGGTTAAGGACATAGTTTGTTGTAATGGTTCCAGGCAACAAGTGATTGAAGATACATTGAGCAAGAACACCCAACAATGAACATATCTGTGTTCTGGATTTTATTTTTCAAATCTCCATTGGTGAGGACCCTCAAAGAGATTTAGCATTCAAAGGTGACTGTTTTGATAAACTGTAGCATTTTTTCAGAAGTCCTACAACTGGTGGCCTAGGTCTAGTTGTTGTGAAATTTTAAGAATTTTTTTCAAAAAATGGTGAAAAAAAGAGTTCCAAACTGGCTCCTTTTTTTGGTTTTCTGAAAAAGTTCTGAAAAATTTCCAAAAAAAGAAAACACCACCAGTGTTGCATGTCATTTTTCCCTTTAAGGTTTTCAGATAAAAGATATCTGAATTTCAATTCTTATTTTGCTGAAATTAGATAACATGAAAAAATATGCAATATGACAACATTGGAGATAAACGAGTCTTGTAAGATCATTTGGAATTGTTTTCCTAAAATTAATTGACAATGTGACATTGTGTGTTAAATGCATGGTAAAAGAGTTTGCATTTAGTTTCCCTTTCAACCTGATTCTATCACAAGATCTATTCGCAGATCTTTGTAACCAGTTGCTATGTTTTTGATAATGCCAATAAGTCACAAACCACATCACAACAAAATGATAGCAGATGTGTTGAAACTGTGAATATCGTTCCTCTCCACATTAATGTTCAGAGCATTAAGTCCACAAGCTTGTTTTTCTACAATCTTAAGAAAAAACTCTTCCATGCAAGTATATCTGGGTAATTATTTATTGACTGAAAATTGGTTTGGTGCTGATATCAATATTTAGCATTCCCATAACCAATTGCAAGGGTGACTAAGACTTGCACTGATTCAGGGGAA
>Ga0209208_10012605_pt1 | contig 10674 bp, 24 predicted proteins | sample S1TSphfallax_3_FD_187694 | JGI IMG/M metagenome (GOLD analysis project Ga0209208, IMG submission 187694) | Host-associated microbial communities from peat moss isolated from Minnesota, USA - S1T2_Fd - Sphagnum fallax MG (SPAdes) (version 2) | ecosystem: Host-associated > Plants > Peat moss >... | reverse complement strand
CAATACATCTGATAATGTTGCTATTGGCAGTCAAACATTAGGTTCTTTTACGCAATCAGGATCGGGTAGTGATAATAATGTTGCTGTTGGTGATGGTGTTTTATCAGGTTTACTTACCGGACGCAACAATTTTGCCGTCGGTCAAATAGCCGGAATTTCAGGATTTAATGGTTATACCGGTTCTGAATCTAATAATGCCTTATTTGCAAACAAAGGGGTAACGGGCGATAGTGCGGTAATTCGTATTGGTACGCCTACGGTACATACGTCAAATTTTCAAGCAGGTGTATATGGTGTATCGGTTTCATCACCACAAATGGTTACCATTACTTCTACTGGCCAATTAGGATCACAAAATCCTGCTACAATATCAGGTTATATTAAAACCATAAGCGGTGATTTTGCCGGAACGGTTCAACCTGATCCAGCTGGATTTTATGGTCAAAATGGCATTTTAATGGCCGCAAGTACCAATGGTGCCAATGCCGGTTCAACAATTGCATTTGTCCCCGGCGGTTCTCCGAGTGCCATTATGAAATTAAGCACTACCGATGCACAAAACAATATTGCCATTGGAGCGTATGCGGGTTCGCCGTTTAACGGTTCCAATTCAGGAAACAGTGTTTGTATTGGTTCTCAAGCGGGTTACAATTTAACAGGTGCCCAAAATACTCTTATTGGCCGCATTGCAGGTCTTAATTTAACTACGGGTACTTATAACACCTATTTAGGATATTCAGCTGGTGGCGGCTCCGGAACGATTACCGGAAGTTATAATACCTTTGTGGGTTCTAATACCGGAACCGCTTATACGGGCACAGAAGCAAATAATATTATTATCGGTTCTCAAATAACCGGGACTGCTTCAGAATCGAATAAATTAAGAATCGGTGCGGGTACCGGAACGGGCAATGGTCAATTAAACGGTGCTTTTATTTCAGGAATTCAAGGAATAACCGTAACCGGAACTGCGGTATTAGTATCTTCTTCTGATCAATTGGGGATTGCGGTATCCTCACAACGGTTTAAAGAGAATATAAAACCTTTAGAATCGACCAAAGTTCTTCAATTAAATCCGGTATCATTCCAATATAAACTCGGCGATGATCGTAGCCCACAAACAGGTCTTATTGCTGAACAGGTATATGATATTATGCCGGAGTTGGTGGTATTAGATAAGCAAGGATTGCCACAATCGGTTAAATACCATGATTTGCCGGTATTACTTTTATTAGAAATAAAGAAGCTTAAAGCTCGCATTGAAGCATTAGAAAAAAAATAAGATCTCTCTCCTTTTTTTGGATTACACTCCCTTGTTGCCTTACGGTTTCAAGGGAGTGATAAAAAAGTGTCTTATTTATGAGATATTCTTTGTTCTAAAATTGAATTGACTAAATCGAGTGCTTGCTTTACCGTTCCATCAAACAAATGCCATTCAGGCTTTTCTTCGTCTTGACCCATTTGTATAAATATCTGATGATCTTCAGTAACACATATGGTCAGATAGGCCTTGGTATCTAACGCAGAAGGCTTAGAGACACGGTATATAGTATCTATATAGGAATCATCAAACATCGTTACTCCCGTTTAACGTATGCTACCAAACAAAAACCCCCAGTACAAGACTAGGGGTCATCTAACCATATGCTTCACGCAGAGTAACTAGTCTTCTTTTTTGGGTATATCACAGATGCATTCTAAATCTTTATAGTAACCACAAGAATCATGATGCGGGTATCGATCACAGTTATAACAGAACGTATCATGTATTGAAACATCAGTACCGCAATGCTCACATTGTATAATCTTCATAGTCGTTTATCCTTCTCGTTTTAACTATATATAGAGTAATCATTGCTATCAATGATGTCAATGATGTGATATAATTATAATAGGATAAAACAGAGGAGAATCATGGAAAAGAAAATAATATGCGTGAGGTTAAAGCCGGATATTTCGGAGCTACTTGCGCAGTTTCAGGGCAACTACCAAGCAGAGACTAAAAAAAGAATATCCCAAAGTGAAACCATCAATATTGCTTTGGAATGGTATATAAAAGAAGTATATCGATTAAGTAAGGAATCTAATGGAAAATAAAGAACTCATAGAATCTGAGATTATGACAGGATTTAAAATTAAAAGAGAAAATGAAGCTTCTCATTTTGAAGATACTCTAGAGCGCATGAAAAATAATTGCGATAAAAGAATTGAAACAATTATAAAAGAAATGTTTGGTAATGGAAAATAAAACAATATTCGAAGGCGTAGTACTTAACCAACCCAAGCTTACTGATTTTGGTTCTACACTACTACGTGTTAAGAACACGCGCACCTACAAGAAAAAAGACGGCTCCCAAGGTGAGACTACCTATACGGCAGTAGTATCAGTAGAGTGGCGTAAGCTGGCTGAAGAAGTGGTAAACCGCTTTAAGCAAAACGATACCGTTCGGGTTGAGGGTGAACTGAAAAAGAAAAAGACCGATAAGGTAGACCAAAATGGTGATGAGATATGGGAGACCTGGATTAAAGCTCTAACCGTCAATGCATTACCCAACATGCAATCGGTGGTAGAAGGTATTGTACAACTAGAGAGAGATGCTAAGAAGCCAATGAAATCATCCGGGCCAGTATACCAACCAACTCAATTGCCACAAAAGCCTCCCTATAAACAAAGTATGGGATTAAAAAATCAACCACAGTCGTCGTTTGACAGCCAGCCAATGCCAATACCTTTAGAAGACCCAAATCAAGCATTTGAAGAAGTATTTGAAGGTGATTTGCCGTTTTAGGAAAGAGATCAGAGATTAAATCATGAGTATAAAAGAACGTTCACCTTATTCCGATCCTGAAATAGACAAAGAAAGAACAAAAGAGCTTGAACAGGCTATAATAGAATTGTCTGATAAATTCGAAGCATTGTTTCATGCAGAAATGAAAAGAAACCGCGATAAATCGCCGCATATATTATGCGCAGCTGTGTTTGCGCCTATATCATTTATATTACATATATTTGAAACAATGCATAAACATGAAATGGATCCAAATAAAGAATTTCCTCATTTTTTTAGAGTATATAAAAATTATGCAGAAACACTGGGTAAATTTGATAAGCCATTTAATCAGATGACTTTTAAAGAATTTCAGGCACAGTTTTCTGATTTTTATACCCAAGCGCATTATGCCTGGATGAGTGATAAAAAAGATGAATGAACTAATTTTAGTCTTATTTAGGAAAGAGACATGAAATTAATTAATGAAATTGTAATGACTCAAGAGCAAAAAGAAGAGTATGAAAAGGTTTATGAACAGATCCAGGAAGAATATAGAGATGCCTACACAAAACAAGGCTGGGGCCCAGGAGCATGGCATAATGAACCTGATGAAGAGTTTTATTTTGAGCGGGGCTATCCTTGTTTAATTTTAAGAAAAGAAAACACGGGTCATCTTTGTGGCTATGTAGGCATATTAAAACAAGAATCAGAACAATATCGAATAGATAAAACAATCAATTGCTTTGGTGTAACTTTACATAAAGAATTTGATTATGACGCAGTACCTATCGATGCGAATGGCGGCATTACCTTTTTTGGAAGATTTGACCGATTTATTCCTGAAAAATATAGAGATAAATGTATTTTTATAGGATTTGATTGCGCTCATGCTGGTGATCTGGTTCCTTCTTTTGTAATCACCAATAAGATAATTAAAAGATTGGCTGATGAAAGAGAACGTATTACCGGTATAGAACCAGAATCTAAAAAATTTGGTCGTCAATTAAAAGAAAAATATGGATATGATCCGTTAGAAAAATATCATGAAGAAGATGTTTATCGCGACATTCATTTTGTACGAAAAGAAATAAGTAGCATTATCGATCAACTTGAAGAACAAAATTGCAAAGTACATTAAAGGAACTAAATGCAAGCAGAACTACTACTCATAAGACTGAAAACACCTGCGAATATCGGTGCTTGTTTTAGGTTAGCTATGCAATATGGCATAACTAAGATCTATATGTATAAATGCCCAAAAGCAGGCCGTACTAATACCACCCAAACTCAACGCCATATTCCCGTAGTTGATATAGACAACCTAGACTTTGTATTTAACTATCCTTACGGCACGTATCTTCTTGAGACTGATGGCACTGACATTACTATTCCGGTCGCATGTCAGACTCTTAATGATAAGTTCTTAATAGCTGTTGCCAACGAAAGTCATGGCGCCACTACGGCTGAACGAAAACTCTTTGGCCGAACACTTACTATACCCGCACCTAATACGATCGTTAATGACCATCTTATTAGTTATAACGTGAGCCATGCTGTGGCTATAGGACTATTTTTATTTGAATACAATCACTATTTAGTTAATGGAAGATAATGAATGAACTAATTTTGGTCTTATTGATTATCATGTTAGGAATAGCAATGAGTATTGGAGTAGAGATTTTGATGAAGGGAATCTTTAAATGAATTGGTATCACGTAAATGAAAAGTTACCTGACTACGATAAGAAAGTTCTGGTATGGACTCCCGATGGGCCACTTATCGCCTCTTTATGGGCAGTATGTAAATGTGGTGATGTGGATCATTTTTCGGATGGCAATTGGTGTGCCAATCTTTATGAGCTAACGCATTGGATGTATTTGCCTGCTGCGCCCGTAAAACCACAACCTAAGACCGGAAAAAACAAAGTGCCCAATAGTAAAAGTAAATTTAATCCATCGTTGAAAAAGAATAACTTTAACTTCTGGGGATAAACATGTTGACAATTCCAGATTGGATGATTGCGGCGATAGTAGCGGGAATCATTTCAAGTTTAATTTTTAATATATGGAATTTAAGATGAACTGGAATGATTACGATTTACCAGAGATAGAAGTTATCAAAAATAACTGTGCATATATTAATTCAATTGGTGGTGTAAATGGATTAAATCCAACGGAACCCACATCAGCGGATATACTGTTTCTCAAGGATACTCACTTTAAAAACAAAGATGTTATTGCATTAATACACGGGAGACTTCTTCATTATCTTCATTATATGCCTGATTACAAGCCCGCAAGCACATATTGGTTTAGGCGAACGTTATATGATTATCAATTGGGACACCTAGGCGACATTACTTTTTTTATGCTACGGCCTGATTTTAGATATGATTTAGCGTGTTCTGGGTTTCTTGCTGATTACCCAAAAAATAGTGATCATGTATACCCCATTATATTCTTTGATCAAGACAAAAAAGATGTTCAAATAAACGATATAGTAATATTACGGGCAACATTATGAAATGGAAAAGCTTTAAAGAAGAGTCAAAAGCAAGCACTATTGAGTTCACGGTTAATCTATGATCTTAGAAATATACAAAAGAATACCACTTATTCATTGGGCATTAATTGTTGGATGTATTGTTACGGGAATTGGTTCAGCTTTTTATAGTCAGAATCAAATACAGTTTTTTTTTGGTTGTATTTTATCTATGTTCCTTTTGAATATACAGCTTATGATGATGCTTATTAATTGTTTAAAACAAAACCAAATAAATAAAATGTTACGAGAACATTCTTCTAAAAATAATACTTTAGCAATGGAGCGGTGTGCCGATGAGATAATCAGGCTGAAAAATGAACTTAAAATCGCCAAAGGAAAATAAGAAGCTATGAAATGGAAAAGCTTTAAAGAAGAGAAGCCTTTATTGAACCAAAGAGTATTGATGTATGATAAAAATAAAGACTATGATCATTTTTGTATTCTAATCTATAAACCACCAACCATTGCTCGATTTATAGAAAAATTCGAAAAACAAATGGATATGATGTTTTGGTGTCCTATTCCCAATCTTCCTGATGAGAACATGAAATGAGCAAAAAACGTATCTATATGCAACACAAGCCGACTTTTATGATACTCCAAGATGAAGATTGTGAATTTAGATTTGAATTGGTTTTCGAAGGACAGCAAACAGAGTGGGATTGGACTTATACTAAGCATTTTTTGAATGGATTTGAGGAAGGCTATCGCATCGCTAAAGGCGGCAAGAGCTGGGAAGATATAAAGTCAGCAATAAAGCCTACTAAATTACCATTGGATTAAAGTGGAATCAACAACTTCATCAGTGTCATTGTAAAAGTCATGTTTGAGCAGTTCATATATCGACGTATTTGGCGACATATTATTATCGCATTGATCTTTATGCTTATTATGCAGTTGTTGATACATATGAATGTAATTTAATTAAACAACCAGGATATACATGAAAAAACAAAAACAAATAAAAACAGTAGCTCAAATAATGAATGAAGAACGTAAAAAAACTCTTCATAAATTAAGTAGATTTGAAAACCTTTCGTCAGAATTTAATAAATGGCTTGATCAATGTGAAAGGATTAAAGAACTACAACAATTCTCTGATATTTTTCCTCAAGATATATTTATGCAAGTACTTGAAAAAGAATGGCTTAAATGTTCTGAATTAATGAATGATTCAGTAAATGAAGAGAATGATGATATTAATGATGGTCAAAAATATGAGTTATTTACATGGGAAGTAATAAATTATTTATTTGATCAAGAAGTATTTCATTTTAAAAATAGAAAAAATTTCTCACGATTGTTATTTGCAGAAAAAAGAAGAGAAGAATTCAACAATTTTATTGAAGAACATGAAGGAGATGAAGCGATATTAGAGGATTATAACGATATTATTTGGGAATGGATTAGAAAAAACTGGAATGAAAATATTAATTGGCCAGAAATGCCATATCCAAAAATATAATACTAGAAAAATATAAGCCAAATCTGTAAACTAGCTTCTGATTGAAAAAATAATTTGTAAAAAAGAGAGAGCCAGCTTGGTGCTAGCTCTACATCTTTTTTACTTTTCACATTAAACACTGTTTCTCTTTTCTTGGCAGATTTGGGACTACAGCGAGTAATAATATATGTCTAAGATAACCGAAAAAAGCGCAGCCCGTCAACAAAAATCTCAAAGTCATATTCTCAAACCTCAAATTCCTAAACGAGGCACCAAAGAATATCGTGAATGGCAATACGAACATTCATCCGAACGCAAGCAAATCTTTAATAGGCGCTGGCCCGTTACGAAAACTCAACGAGATCAACTCTCTTTAAACTTTACAGCTAGAAACACTATAACAATTAATTTACCTTCTTACTTGACCTCTAGTAACAATGCCCTCGCGCGTAAGAAGATTATATATAAAAATATACACGAGGTTACGGTTGGCCAAGTGGTATGCACCTCGTGCAAAAGAGATTTTAAAAACACCGAAAGGTTTGGAAGAGTATGTTTTTGTAAGATGACTCAATTACAAAAATGGCAATTCAAACAAAAACTACTAAAAAGAAACCAAGACAAACTTCAAAGCACTATCAAAGCCTTTCGATTTAGACAGACTCTCGATACCCAGAAAGAGCAAGAACGCCTAAAAGAGCAAGAACGAGTACAATCCGAAGTAGCTTGGAAGTCCCAAGATAAAGCCTCAAAAGATAAACACTGGGCAGACTATTTAAAAACACGTCCACCTATGCTAGCATTTCTCGACAACGACCATTATTTTAACCTCTACGGTTGTAAAAGAGAGTAGACGATGAGTTTTAGTTCCGACCCAGAAGCTCAACCAAGACATGAAGTTCAGCCTAGTAAGCAACGAAGCAATGTATCAGCTTACACTAAATATACCCCACCAATTGAAATACACGAAGAACCTCAAACAGTAATGGCCAATATAGCCAAGGGTTTACACTCGCCTGAATTTCAAGCATTTGTTAGTCTTGTGGGCAAAGATGCTGCAAGCGGCTACCTACGAAGAGTATTAGATAACAAAAAAGGATGAGTAATGAACTTTAAGATACCAGGAGCGCCCATAGCCCTCCAACGAGCTAAGCCAAGCCGACATGGAGGATTTTACGATTCTCAACGGCATATCAAGAACGCTATGTCCATATATCTTCAACATTACACCGGGCCACTACTAGAAGGGCCTCAGTTTCTTTTTGTTATCATGCGTATGCCCATACCCAAGACCGCCTCTAAAAAACGAATCCAAGAGCTTCTGCATACGTTTCATGCTATAAAGCCCGATGGTGATAATCTTGAAAAGTTCCTCAATGACTTTTGCCAACTATCAGGCAATATCTTTAAAGACGATGCGTGTATAGCTGGCGTATTACGATTTAAAGTATGGGAATTAAACCATGATGCGCGAACTGACTTCGAGTTTGTGTCACTCAATGGAAAGAAGCTCAAACAAACACTTCCCCCAATCAGCCAGATATTGTCACAGTTTATTGATTAGCGATTCTTTTTCTCTAATTTTATTTTACGTATACGTTCTATATCCTCGATAAAGCTCTCTTTAGGCATATCTTTGAGTACGGTGATGTCATAGCGTTTCATGATCATCTTGGCTATCTCCGGCTCTCCCTCAAGCTCTTTTATCAGCATATCATACTGCTCTTTAGTTATTACACTTTTAGACTTTTTAGTAGATACTTCAGTACCAACCATCTCACCAATGATCTTTGCTTCATACTCAGCATCACCGCCATCATCAAGCGTATCCTCCAAGGGCCAGATGCCCAACAATGCCAATGCCTGCATGCGTTTATTGATCTGCAATGTCCTGTCTATATTCTTATCCGTATCGCTCAAAATCAAACGCACACGTGAATTTATAAACTGACCCGAACTATGTATCAAACTAGTGACTAACATGCAGCTTGAGTCATCCTCGATGGTGGTGTACTGATAGAATGCCAAGCCGTTACTCGCTAACGCATCATTGACCTTACTAATAATATAGGGAAAGTCAGCAAAGCTCTTATCAAAGCTCTTTTTATTAGCACCTATCTTCTCAAAGCCCAACCGTGCTTTAGCAAAAGCACCTGCAAGCTCATTGATATGCTCACTCGTATATTCAAAGCGTGGACTCTCAAAGCTTAACTCACTAATAAACTGTTTAAGATCTTTAATCTCTTTTTTCAGTTCTAATAATTCTATGCTATCCATTACTTTCCTTTAAAAATGCTATTGCTGTTTTTTTAAGAACCTTATTCCATTTTTTAGTACATATATTACACAATGGATAAAACATGCTTTTAGATCCATGAATATACGATGCTGAATAACTCTTAGATATATCTTTTTTGCACTTACTACAATATTTCCATTCTTTAGAAGCCAATAAAGGCATAGACACTCTCCTTCTTTTTGTATTATTATATGGCAGATTCTAATGAAAAAGGAGAATTTATGCAAAAAAAAATACAAAGAGAAAAGACTAAAGGTAATAAGAAGTTAGATCCCGCCACTCAGAGGCTTCGGAGAGATTATTCTACACTCGAATCAAAACTCGATCTAGCCGATAAAATGATAAAGCTTGCTATAGACAAAAAGTATACTTTGATGACTCAAGTTGCTTTGGATCTTGGTTATTGTTTTGAAGATCTTCAAATGTTAGCTGATGATCACCCAGAAATAAAAGAAGCTCACGAAAAAACAAAACGTATTCTTGGCCGAAATGCGTATGAAGGAATCGAGAATCGTACTCTTTCAGGAACTTTCAGTAAATATTCAGTAACAAAATATAATAAAGAAGTTCGTGAACAACGCGAAGCTATGAAGCTTGAAGAACATCAACGTGAAATAGAGAAGATAATGGCCCGTAAAGAAGCGCAAAAAGAACAGTATCAAGAGATTATAACTGAGATCAGAGAAAAGAACGGTAAGAAAGTAGCCGTAGTCTCTGTTGATGAGAATATACTCTTACCTGATGAGGAATAGATGTATTTATTATGTCAGGATTGTTTTTCTTATGTCGAAAGTCTTAATTTAGGCTATTGTATTTCGTCAACTTGTTCTAACTGCAAAAAAGAAATAAGGCTAATACAAGATGGGGAGATATGTGAACGTTGTGAATTTTATGAGGATGATTTGCTTCCTTCACACCGAAAAGCGGAGGAACGTGAAGATGAGAGCGCAAAATCACGCAATGAGAAAGCCTCTTCTATTCTTGAAGAATTCGTTACCGATGTAATCAACAAAGGTAATACGAGAATCAAGAAAATAAAAGTTGATGAAAATATTCACTTACCCGATGAGGAATAGATGTTTTATAACCCTACTTCAACAAAGCCTATAGAGCCTTTATGTTCAAAATCTAGCTGCGCACAGATAAATAAGCGCCTTGATTATTACATAGCTGTACATGAAAAGAATCTTTCAAATTTAGATTCCATAAGTAGAGAATTAGAAAGACAGAAGCATGAGAATATCTTTTTACGATCACGGTTAGAACTCTATCAAGAAACATTACAACTGGCAGGATTACCTTTTACAGATCTTAATGGAGTTATATGTAATAAGGGAAAATGATGGATCTATTATTTGATGAAAAATGCTTACAATGCGCTTCATTCCATCAAGAACTTTTTAAGCAAGCAGCGCTCTCAGATTCTAAAATTGATGAATATAAACTTAAATTAGCTCGTGAAGAAGAAAAATATCAAAAGCTGTTAGAGCTCTATTATGAAGTAAATAGCGAACTCGCCAAAAAAGAATTAAAAGAATTGGGACAAGATGTGGCCATTTAAGTGCATGAAAAATTTTAGCAAAAGACAAAGCAATATAATGAATACAAAAAAAAGA
>Ga0209208_10012604_pt1 | contig 10675 bp, 4 predicted proteins | sample S1TSphfallax_3_FD_187694 | JGI IMG/M metagenome (GOLD analysis project Ga0209208, IMG submission 187694) | Host-associated microbial communities from peat moss isolated from Minnesota, USA - S1T2_Fd - Sphagnum fallax MG (SPAdes) (version 2) | ecosystem: Host-associated > Plants > Peat moss >... | reverse complement strand
TGTGCTGGAAGATCAAAGAGCTGATGGTGAATACATGGACTCACACTTGTGAATAGAGTGAACACCACTATAAATCCTGTACCATGTGATTTTATAGATGAAAATCTCTTGGAACAAAGCTTGAAACCGGTTGCATTTATTGAAGATTCAAAGAGGTGATAATTCAAGGGCAGGGTGGATCTGTTATGAAAATGAAATAAATTCTCTTGTAATTTCAGAATCTTCACATAGTTTGCATAGTGTCTATGTTGGATAAACTCTTGGGTAATTAGCATTTGGCGTGGAAGTATTTTGGGCATGTCCTGTGTGTCATTGAACAAGCCCTAGAAAATGTTAAAGACATGATTGCATCTGTTTAAAAACACTGGGAGAAGGTTCGACAATGTCCTAGAAACCTGTCACACGAATTTCACATTGCTTGCTAATGATATGCACAGACCATGGCCCCCAGAACAACTGTACTGATTATATTTGTCCACCTATTCCTTCTAAAAATCATATGAAGCAGGTTGATGTTGTGAGATCTTAAAGGACTTTGGAGAAAGGACACATGGATGATTCTTGTGAAATTTGAAGATAATATAGAATTTAACAAAAGCATTTCGGTCCATGTATAATTGAATTGCACATTATCATAACAACAGTCATACATACTCCTGAAAAGATTATGTTCTTGAGGTAATGTCAGATCATAGACTTGGACCTTAAAGCAATTCGACATGATCACAGAAGAGTTGTGTGCACACAATCAATGACAGTAAAATATCACAATGTTTTTTGCTGTACAGGAAAATGTATGCGGCCTCCTTCCTGGAACATTCAATTAAACATCCAACCAATCCATGTGGTCCAAAGTTCAAACATTGTCATTTTTTCACTCCTCCCATTGTCCACCACCAACCATGTACTCAAGCTTGCAGTAGACCCAATTAACAGTTGGAGCTGGGTGAAAGACTGGGCATTTATAGAGGTTGAACTCTAATCTGTTGTAATTGAGGACTCATGGACAGCAACTTGTCCACATGACAACTACATGGCTAAAGCCCTGCTGCAGTTCCTAGTAGGAAATTTTCCAAAATCACAACCAACAGACATGAGGTGATAACATTGCTTGGCTTTCTTCAAGAACATACAACTCCAGCTTGGAGGCCTGAATGATGCTTAGTGTAATTCTTCCTCACTCACTTGTAACTCTGAAAGGACGCCAAGTCTTTCCCCAGGTTAGACTGAGAAGCCAAATGAGCAAACTCAACACAAAAATTGCGATGTCTAATTAATTTAACAAATTATAGGCAGCTCACATGGTGGAAGTTGAATGTAATAACACTTTCTAACTTCAAAAGCTATAATAGCACTACAACAGTTAGTTGAATGCGGAAATTCATGGAAAGATTGGCCATAAGCCACAGAAGTTTTTTTCAGCTAGATGGTGTCCCACAAAAAAAACAGAAGTTGAAGGATAAGACTGCTAACATGCTTAGCTCCTCTTTCCTCAGATTAGATCCAGATTTTTCTGATGCAAAAACTTGAGAAAGATCCAACTAATCACGATGTTGCTACCTTGGATCAGCACAGCCCAAATTACCTACAAAGAAAAAGTTCATGACAAATTGGTCTCTGGATAAATAGAATTAATGATGTGCAATTTCTATAACAATGTCCTTGAACCCAGCTCCATTCCACTTAGATGTTCTATGATTTGGGGTCATGCAAGCATGGCTACATGAGAGTTGTGGGTTTAGATTTATTTATAACATCAATTTCCATTTACTTTGTTGACAATAATCAATAAACACCAACTCTATTATAAGCAGCCAATATTTAACCCTGTGGTCTACATTATAGTCTATAAACTATAGCCACTAAACCCTAAAGCTTTCATCCCTCAAAATTTCAAGACTTTGGAGTGACATAAGTCTTACAAGACTTTTACAATTAGGAGATTCAAAATAAAAAACTCAAACAACATCTTGAAAACCTTGAATCAATAGGATATTATTTGTTGCATATTAATATAAAGTAGCTAAATTTATTAAATTTATCATTTCAAAACTAGAATATTCCAGAAATTTTTGAATTCTAAATTATTTTGAAATATTATTTCTCAATTATTTTGGAATATTATTCTTGTTAAATACTTTGGACGATTCCTTCCAATTTATTATGCAATATTCCTTTTGAATTATTCTAGAATATTCCCTCTAAATTATTTCAGAACATCCTTTTTGAATTAGTCCAAAATATGCCTTCTGCATTTAACTTGGAATATTCTTTCCAAATTATTCTCAAAATAGAACTGGTGTATGAAAAAATAACTAGAATATGACGACACCTAAAGAAGAACCGTCAGTTGAAATGTTGTCAACATTCGACATGACAAAAATAATTTCAACTTAAACTAAAAAATTAATTTCATGGGTGAAATGACCCAAATTCACTATATTTCTCAAAAAAGAACTTCACATATCACCAAAACTTTTTTATAAATTTCAGTAGGCTTCCAAATTATAAATATATTAAGATTCTATCTAAACCCACATATGGAAGATCACCACTTTAACATATTAATAACAAAATTAAAATAGAGAAACCCTACCATCATTTGCAAATTCATAATTGCAGGGGGTGCAAATGAAGAAGTGGCAACATATGGTAACGCCCCTTTCTTAATTCCTTCCACTTTTTCCCCATCCTCTCCCTCAATATCATTCTTTTAGTTTGTCTCATAACTACTCTCTTCATACCTCTTCTCTCATCTCCAAAGCTTTTTTGTTTCGATAATTCAAATTAGGCTTTTATTTCATCTCTTTTCACATATCATCTAATTTTCTTCTTTTCATTTTCTAACTACATTTGACTTTTGTAGTTCCTTCTTCTTGCTATGAAGAGAAAAAATAAGCAAAGTAATTAAACCAAGGAAGGGAGCGTTAAAGGAAACACCAAGTCATGGTGAGGTGCTTGACTTGAAAACATTCTTGTAGACGCAAAGGCAGCTATGGAACAATGCAAAGAAACCTTCTTACAAGTTTGAATTTTTTTTACCCTCTTTTAACTTACAGCTTCTTGGGTTTAGGAACTTCCTAGAAACTTATAATTATTTTTGATGGCAAAGTTTTTGTTTTAGTTGAATTTCCTTGCTATAGAGTTCACTTGTGACTTGTTATCTGATTTATGCAAAGTTTTCCTACAAGTTGGAATATCCTTGCCACAAAACTCTCTTTAGGTTTTGCACAATTTGGAAAGTCCTTAAAGTTGTAGAGAATCCATAGAATTCTATACATGTAGCACATTGCAATCAAATTTCGCTTCTACTGTTGTTTTAGTGGCCTTGCTTTTCAATTCTAGATCATTGCATGTGCTTACCTCATTCCAAAAGAACCCATAGAAGCAAGGAGAAATATTTTTGACCTAAAACTAGCCAGGGTTTGGTTTTGTCAATCCACTTTTGGATAAGGGTTTAGTGGCTTAGGGTTTCATCCTACATTGAGTACTCTAATTAATTGAAACTATCATGAATCTTAAGTCCTTGAAACATAGATTGTATGAGAGTCAATCACCTGACCTTTTTATTTTCTTTGACATCTTTTAAATTTTTATACTTGAAGAAATAACATTCAATTGGCATTGTGCTGAAGATATTTGTTGTTGTTTGTAAAACTATTGCATAGCAATTGAACTAAGGATAAGACGCACTTCTTCTAATGGCAAAAACAAGGTACGTCCTTGATTCCCTAATCCTAAGCAATTCAATTATGTCTCATAGGATAGGAAAACAAATAATTATGCATGAACACAACAAATCAAGATCACACTCTACTAGGACCCTCCTTCTTCAATTGATCCAGAATATGCAAAAATGTCCTTACATAGAAACCTCTACACAAGGTAGAAGTGAATTTTCATGCATATATCAAGTAGACATAAACCTCACAACCATAACATTGAATTGGACTTGAGGTTTATGGATTTTGATCAAAGTTTTTGGATTTCATTATAGGTTTACAAAGAAGAATTTAAGTGAACACATTAAATATAGGGATTTTTAAGGTCAATAGAGTAGGGTTCTTCTATAAACGCAACTAATTATGGGGGATATCCACACTAATAGGGATGAAACAATCTGGTGGTTGCCATATCTTTAGCTTCATCATTCACACAAATGAAGATTTAGTGGCCACCAAATTGTTAACAATGCAAATCCTCCCTTAACGTTTTCTTTTCTATTTCTCCTTATATTCATGTTAGCAACATGTTGTTCATAGACAATACGCCATACAAAAGCATGTTCAATGGCTTGTATAGTGTTTGTTTTGGAGTCATTTGGTGGCCATTGTGGGGAGGACCTTTATTTGTTGGGGTCTATTTTCCCTTATTTGAAAAACCCTCATTTGTTCGAATATGGTGTTCCCACCTTTGTTGAACACAATCCCATTGGTAGGATTAGATGTATTGATTGATATAATCCATGACTTTTTAAAATATTATTTATGAAATGTAATCGGACTTGCCAACCCATTTTTTGTAACAATGCAAATTAAAAATTGAAACAAAAAGTACCTTATTCATTATTCATCCTCAAATTTTGCTTATTTGAATATCTAAAAACTTTTCTTTTGATAAAATTTATGAAACAAAGATTTAGTTATATTGCTTGAATCTTGATTGTATTTTTTGCCTTTAATGCATCTAGTTTTTCCCTGGTGGGCCTTGGGTTGAACTTTGCACTCCTTCAACCATCTAATGGCCGCTATGATGCACTCCCAACTCTTTGAGGGACTCAAATGTGAGTCCCAAACATAAAACAGCAGAAGAGTAAGGAATCGGCACACTCCCTGGCTTGCAGCACTTTAGAGGGGTAAAGAGGCGTGTTGGAGCTCCAGGATGGGACTAGGAAGAGTTGACAAGGTTTATCTACTCACACAAACTTGCACAAAACCAACGCAAGGTGATTAGTGCATAGTTAGAACACCTTTGGTGCTAGAATGAGTCACGGGCAACACGGACACACAAGATTCACCACGGCCCGAACTTGGGGGAAGCCACCACCTTCCCCCTTATAGTATACTCTGCACCTCTCCACAGGACCCACATCCAAATGGCTTTTTGTCTCGAGACTCCCAAGTGGGAGTCCGAAATTGCCAAGGTTGGGACTCCCGCAACTTTGGGGTGCCATAACTTTGCATGCAGACCTCTGATTGAGATGAGGTCTGAAGCAAAGTTGTAGCCTTCATCAAGAGCTTTTGAACGCTATGTCACACACCATCTTCACGCACGGAAATCGGGTCGATCCCCAACTTTTAGTGGTCAGGAGTCAAATTGCCAATTTGACTTCTGGCCCTTCTTTTGGTCATAACTTGTGTTTCAGAAGTCCAAATGGGCAATGTGAGCCCATTTTAGATATCTACGTTGCAAGAGCTTTCCATTGATATAAATAATCCTCAAGCCATTGAGTTTTGACCCCTGAAATCGCCCTCTAAACATTTGGGAGTCCACCGGGACTCCAACTCCCAAAGTGGAACTCCCTTGGGGTGTGAAGGTTCATTCCTTCACACCTTCTCACACTCCCGGGAGTATGTTGTGTGACTCTCGGCTTCCCTCTTGGCCCGCAACCTTGCAAACCCTTGCCTTAGTCGCAAGCCCAAGGCTAGGGTTGTTACACGTTAGGTGTTCTCCAACATCAACTTAATGACCGCTAGGTTTTTTCCAACATTAACTTGGTGGTCGCCAATTATTCTCTTTATCAACTTGGTGGCCGCTAAGTGTTTTTTTTATCTACCCGGTGGTTGCAAGGTTGTGATATGTGTGTTTTTAATCCACGTTCTTATTAAATTCCCTATCAAAATTATCCTTCCATGTTTTAAATATCAACTTCATTTTTGTATATTATGTGTTGGACTAACATCTCCTACAACAAAATTGGAGGCTTTTATTCATTTTTGAATTTCTTTTTGCTCTAACATTTCTTCTTTTTGGTAGGTGCATGAAATTTATTTTTTCTAATGTAAAGATGTAGATTCGGACTTTTTAACCTTTGATCTAGCATAATTAAAATGCTCCTCATTCTCAATGTCAATGGTGTCCTTTGTTACTTTCCAAAATGTGCCTTTTTTCAAGGATATCGATAAAACATTGGGAAAAACTTATATGTATCCAAGTTGGAAATTCATGCTGGAGTACATGATTTCCTATCTTGAGCATTTGAACATTTTTACATTCCTATTTGGTCATGTATGTTGTCAGAAGATATCTTTGAAATTCCTACCTTTGTTGATGCCCAAAATTCTTCTTGATCAAATTGTGTTTGTTTGGGGATGCAAACAATGCATTGTAATAATGGGTTAGTTTGCACATTTAATTTATTACTACTTGAAAGACTTCGATCGAGTTCACCTTGTTTGTAGAGGTTTGCCTTATGGGAACAAGGATCAAACATTGTTCATTGATGATGAGCCTAGCAAGGCCCTTTGAAATCCAAAATGGAGTAAACTTTTCCTTGAGTCATTCAGAGGACGTGAATTATTAAAAAAAAGGTGCAATGGTTAGACCTTACATCTCAATTGTGGTTGATGTTGAAAGGTTTGCCCTTTGCAAAGGCGGTTTACACCCATTTCACAGTTCTTATGCAGTTTTGAGGCCACCTTTCAGTTCTCGATATTTGTTTTATTCTTGGTTCAAACAATTTGAAAGAACTTCAAGTGGAAATTTGGTGATATTGTAATTTCCTTTAGGTGATGTCTTAAATACACCCTAAACCTATCTTTGTTTCGATTATGTTTTCCATGTCTTTCATTTCACATTCGTTTTGCTATTTTTTTTTTTAAAATATTTTGTCTGATGTTTATAGTTTTGGGGAAATTTCAATTCTTCATTTTCGTTTATAGTGGATCTTAATCTTTGTTTGCAAATCACGTGAAGGCATTTGCAATTCTAACTAGTAGAAAATCATGTTGTTGACTAGGTTCTTTTTTTAGTGAGGCAAAGGATGTAATTGCATATTTGACTTTTGGTTTAAAAAGTTAGAAAATTCCACAATTTTTGGTTGCTTGTAAAGTGGAATTTCAATTTCAATAGCTTGTATTCTAAATTCTTATATGGATGGCAAATAATTTTTGATACTCAATGTATTTTTATGAAATCAATAAATTGATAATCATTTTCTTTTGTGCACTTGAGGTTTATTTGGTTGTCTACTCTTGTGGGTGGAATTCATATTTCATATTTCATAATAAGCAAATTCTTCCTAGTCAAGGTTACATGTTGAATGTATATGTTTTAATATGAATCCAACTAGGACTATTATACCCATAAATGGCCATCAGATGATTTTATTTTTTAGTAAATAATTTTTTTCAATTCCTTAATGCCCTACAAGTTTTTTTGTTCAATGATCCATCAACAATTTATGAAATACAATAACTTCAAGTATTGTAAATTGTTTTGTTGATACTTTGCACAATTCAATGACATAAAATTTAATAGATATTTCAAATTTTGGTTTTTTGATTTTGCTAGTGATTTGTTTACTTGATGATGTTATGCAATATTTTAGTTTTGCACCCCTCTTCTTATGGTCTTCTAATTCTTAATATCTAATGGCCACTAGGTTTATCTATTGTCATGAATGTTAATTGTTTTCATGGTGAAAAACATTTTTTATGCAAATTTGTTGTTTCAACATTTTGTTTAGTGCACACCATGTTGAAGATGTTATTTTATTTATTTTTAAACTCTCAAAATTCATTGTTTCTATTTTCAAACTTTTTCAAAGTCAAGAATTAATTAAATATGTGTTAAAGTAATTATATTCAAAACATAATTGTAAACTAGGTATGAAAAATGTAGAAATTAAAAAAATTGACCAACACATGAATGCCATGTGTCAAATGTAGTCCTTGGAAAGGACTTTAACCTTGTACTTTGTGGCTCCTTTTAATGTGTTTACACCCATATGCAAGGAGACAAATAGGTCCAAAGCCAATATGAACCATTGTTTCATGATACTTATTAGGTGGTGAGGGGTGCCACTACTTGGAACCAAAATTGCACAATTAACACATGTAATGAGGTGGAGAAAAAAGTATAGGTGAAGGCAAACTTCCTAGGGCCTCTCCTAGTTTGAAGGTCATAGTCTTTAAGGTGGTAATCTAAAGGTGTAAGCTCAAAAGTTAGGGCATGCATATGCAAACAAACTTTCTTTAGCATAAAGTAGAAAATGTTTGAATTCTAAAAGGTTTGCATGCAAATGGTGGAAGGTCCTTTTAATTGGCAAGAAAAACATTTGTGTAGGGAGGTGCTTTCAAATACAAATGAAAAAAAACCTTGGAGTTTTATGAAATGGAAAAGAGCTATGGACACCAAATTAACCACAAATTACTTTTAATTGAAAATTGGGGATTTTTTAGTCCCCAGTCAAGTATCTAATTGGAACACACAAAACATTGTGTATCTAACTCAATGTTTAGGATAATGGAAACCCTCAAAGGGTTTGCATATTTCTAAGTGCCATTGGGAGTCTTGATTTTAAGGTCTTATTGGAAGAGTAACATATGAGTATCACATATTGAAAATGATAAAGGGATGAAGTTGTTGGTTGATTTATTCACTAACAAAGAATAAGTATAATGAAGAATTGTTTTATAAAATTGCATAGCCCTTGGATATGCCAATGAATGTAGCAATAACAAACAGGTTTAATTCAAGAACTTAATTATTATACATGCAATGCCTTCTTATGATGGAAAATGTTAATATAATTTAAAGGTTCCAAGAAAACATTAGAAGAATCTTGGTCAAAGTAATTAGTGTAATGTCCATGAAAACAAAATGTTTGAAAAATAATAATTCATTATAATTTCTCACCATAATTTAAATAAATCATCACAACCATGTATGCACATTACACATTTCAAAATCTATTACATAAGATGATTTCTACAATACCTTGTTTTACCTACCTCAAGTTATAATTATTCCCCTTTGGGTAAAAGGTAAATCTCAAGTGTATACCAATATTGTGTGTGTTTAGTGTCAAATGGTGTGTAAATCTTGTGTAAATGTAAATCATTTACACTTACATGTGGTTAATGTAAAAATTTGTCTAATATATCCATATGGCCCATGTAATTATTTTGGGGCATGTAAGTGTAAATGTATATACTAAAGTTATTCATAAAGTCACCTTGTCTTTGGGCCTCCTTTCACCCCCAAACCTATTGTCGCAACCCTAACTTTGGGCTCGCGACCAAGGCAAAAGGGTCTCAAGGACGCGGGCCAAGAAGAGTGTGAGAAGGAAGACTCACACTTCCAAATGAACTCTCCTTTTGGGAGTTGGAGTCTCAGTGCACTCTCGAACCTTTAGAGAGCGATTGCAGAGGTCAAAACACCTCGCATTGAAGAGTCTTTTATATCATTGGAAAGCTATTGAAGTGCAAATGTTTAAAATGGGCTCGCATGACCCGTTTGGACATTTGCAACACAAGTTATAGCAAAAAGAAAGGCCGGGAGTCAAATTGGCAGTTTGACTTTCGACCACAAAAAGTCTAAAATCGACCTGATTTTTGTGTGTGCAGATAGAGTGCAATACACCATTGGAAAGCTCTCAACAAGAGTTACAACTTTACTGCAAACCTCATCCTGATTGGAGGTCTGAACAAGAAGTTATGGCCCCGCAAAGTTACGAGAGCCCAACCTTAACAATTTTGGGACTCTCCTTTGGGAGTCCCGAGACAAAAAGGCCATTTGGATGGGGGCCTTGCGGAGAGGCACATAAAATACTATATGGGGGAAGGTGATGGCTTCCCTCGAGTTCGGGCCGTGGTGAGTCTTATGAGTCCTAAGTCACCCGTGGCTTGTCCTAGCACCAAAGGTGTTACAACATAGTACTAACCAACTTGTGGTTGGTTGGATGCAGAACCAAGTGAATGAATAGATTGCTTATCATTCTTCCTAGTCCCATCCCGGAGCTCCAACACACCCCTCTACCTGTTTAAAGTGCTAAGAGCCAGGGAGCGTGCCCCGAGCCCCTCACCTTTCCGTTGTTTCTCTACCTTGAACTCATCTTTGACTTTAACAAGGGGCTTGGGAGCGCATCACCTTTCTTTCAATGGTATTTGTAAAGTAAGGAAACTTTATTAAATCCAAGTATGAAATGTTGAAACTCATCATTTAATGCACAAAGTTTGGGAGTAATTATCAGTGTTAGGCAAATATTAAAAATACCTTTGGGCATCACCTTAGCATCCCAATTTGAACCCCTTAGGGTATAACCTTGAGTGATATTCAGACTAAAAATCAAACCATTGAATTTCAATTGTGTGAGAACCATATTGAAAAAAAAAACAAAGACTTAAGTGAGGTCTGACCCATTACTTGGGTCCAAGCCTTAAATCTCAAGGAACGTCCAAAATAGGGTTAATGTGGACAATGTTGGAGTATGGAAGCATCACATTCCAATGGGTACCTTTTGTAAACCCTAAAAGAATTTACAATAGAAACAAATTTTCTTTTAATCATTTTTTTTTTTTTTTTTTTTTTTTGGTTATTTTTTTTTTTTTTTTTTTTTTTTTTTTTTTTTGGGGCATCATGTGTTCATTGCTTGGAGTTGTGTTTAAAGTCTTAATTTAGTTTTGAGGAATTTTTTTTTTTAAAATTTTCTACTCTTGCCTTTTTTTTTTTT
>Ga0209208_10012601_pt1 | contig 10677 bp, 8 predicted proteins | sample S1TSphfallax_3_FD_187694 | JGI IMG/M metagenome (GOLD analysis project Ga0209208, IMG submission 187694) | Host-associated microbial communities from peat moss isolated from Minnesota, USA - S1T2_Fd - Sphagnum fallax MG (SPAdes) (version 2) | ecosystem: Host-associated > Plants > Peat moss >... | reverse complement strand
CAATGCAACAACTTGCCATCAAAAAATGATGATGTTTAATTTGAAATTATAGAAGGTCAATCTCAACAATGGAAACCACACAATATAATATCTATTTGTTAGGACTTATTTGCTATCAATGACAACTTGCCTATTGATCTTGAAAACCCACAAATGTTACAATGTATCATTTGTTGATCTCAACAAGTAATTGGTAACAATCTAAACTAACTTAGTTCCATTCTAAAGAAAGGCTCATCAAATATTTGAAAACAAATGGCATTACCCTTATGAAAACATATATTGAATTTACAAATCTTCATTTAGTTGCAAAAAAATTAATTACAACTAATGGAAAATTCTATGGTCAAACTTTCAAATCAAATAGGTAATAGTAGACAATAAAGGAAGAAAAGGGATGGGCTAACAAGGTATACAATCATTGCATATTTTGGCTCAACAAACCCTTACAAAAGTGATGATGAAACAAAACAAATGTTTCTTGAAGACCTTGTGCATTATGTTTACAAAGGTTACAAGCCACTATCTTCATGTGAAAATATTTGGCTATGTTAGTTAGTATTGCACAATGTCCCCATGTTATTTTTCCTTCTCATTCATCTCTTGTGGAACAAGTTCTTCCTACAATGGTCGCAAAGACCATGAACTTACATGTGTTGCCACATCTAGAATTTGCAACTATTGTTTCTTGCAATTTTGATCTTTGGATGTCCAAAAATGGGGTGGACACATTTGAATTGGTCATCAACTATTAGGATAAAACTTGTACATCTAGGCATGCTACCATGGGGTTGTTTGAAGGGCATGAAACTATTGGTAGTGCCATGGCTTTGCAATTTGAAGTTGTACTAGAAAAAATTGGTTCGATTCACTTTGTGATTGTTTTTGTGAAAAATGGTGGCAACAAAATTGAAATTATGGTTGTACCATTACAATCCATCATTGATTGTGAACCTTTGAAGATTTTTCAAGTTTATGAAAACAATTATTTTAGGCATGTGATGGTTAAGGCATGCTAGTATGTGATGAATAATGACAAGGTTTTTACATGTCTAAATTTGGTAAATGTGAAAGATGTTTAAGCTAGTTTGCAGAGAATAACTACAAGGACAAAAAAATCAAACAAAAGGAAGCAAGAGTGGGAAAAAACATGGATTGAAAGTGGGATGTGAAATCAAAAGTTGAAAACTTTTTATCAAGACAAGGTTTGCCATCAAAGTTTATAATGTTTGACAAGAGTTTGGTATTTAAACAAACCATACTATTACTATGGGAGGTAGAAGACATTGACTTTACATCAAAGAGTCCCAAAGGCCCAAGGGTGGGTCATTGTAGAAGTTGTCACTAAGTGCTTGAATCTCATGGTGATTACATGTGTGATGAACTAATCAAGAGCATCATTGGTTATTATTAAATGTTTTGGCTATTGCAATAAACCTAATTGTGACTATGTAAGTTGAATCAAATCATGTTGTTGATGGGAGTGAAATATTTGACCAATTTGAAGTGGAGCTCCACCTCTTGAGCTAAAATATGTGACAAGAAATTATGAAGGTGATCAAACCTTTCTTGGAATTGTTTAAAAGCTTTGATTCTTAACAAGTTCATAATATGTTAGTTTTAACACTAGATCCCTACTTCAAATCCTTATGGGTTGTGGCGAACTTTTTGGGGTGTAGAAATGCAATCCACCTTGCAATTAAATATGAAATAAAAAAGTTATCCTTTTTTTTATGACAAATTTTGATCGACCAAACCCTACTATCTAAACAATGTCTATGGTGCCAATTGATGGACTTGATAAAACTACTATTAATATTGAAAAAGATGATACTAACATATTTGGTGTTGGAATATCTATGGAAGAATCTTCATGTGCAGTTGTTATTAGAAAGTTGTTTTTGTTTTGAAGGTTATATATTCCCTTATCTAAATGTGTAGATCCTCTTGCTTGCTGATGGACCCATGAAAATCAATTTCCAAATGTTGGCTTTCTTGCCAAACAATTTTTTTGGGATTATTGGGTTTCAAATTGAAACATAAGGAGTGTTTAATGTTGTTGGTGTCTTGATAGCTCTAAGGTTGTTAATTACAAGTTGAGGATCTTGATCGATTTATCACTATGGTAAAAAATTGGCCAAATGATCAATGCTTAAATTGTTCAACAAATGCAAACCTCAAGGATTATATTAAAATTGAAGTTGTTTTAGTTAAAGACAATTATGAATTGATTGAAGAATCTAATTATTTTGAAGAGTTTAAAGTTGACAATGATTAAGTAAGTCGCTTCATGAAGCTTTCTTATTTTTTCCTTTCTTTTTTCCTTTCCTTTGAAGTGCTAACTTTTTTTTTTAATGTCCATGTTTCAATGCTACAAGGTTCCTAGGCTTCTAGGTGTGTTTCTATTGCTAACAAAGTTGTAGTAAGTTTTTAATATATCCTTGGGCTTTTTTCAAGCACTATGTTTCTATTCTTGATCAAGATCTAGCAAGCTTCTAGGTGTGTGGGGTTGGGGTGGTGTTTTATTTTGCAAGTAGTTTGTGTTGTAATGAGCAAAGTTCTATATGAGAACTAGGGTTTGATTCCCCACAAGTTCATTGATTTCATGTGCTTCTAAATGTGTTTGTGTGGTTGATGAAGTTGCAACAAGTTTTTCATATATCCTTGGGCTTCTTATGGGCATTATGTTTATGTTGTTAATCAAGTTGCAACAACTTTTTGGGCACTATGTTTCTTTTATTTACGATGTTGTAGCAACTTTTTGGGCACTATGTTTTTGTTTTTAATCAAGTCGCAACAACTTTATGGGCATGGTATTGTTGATCAAGTTGCAGCAAGCTTGTGGATGTATGGGTTGGGGTGGTGGGATGCTTGTTTTTGCAGGTTGCTTGTGCTACAATGGTTAGAGTTCTATATAGAACTAGGGTTCAATTCCCCCACAACCTACTTGATTTCCAATGTTTGAATTCTGAAAATTTTCTTTGTCTTTGCACAACTAGCATGTGAGGTTTGCTATACATAACTTGTATGCATATCTAGAGGTTACCTTGAATTACCTAGAGTTGACATGTTGTTTCAATTGGAGATGTACGTGAGGAAGGTGATAAGCTGTGCTTCAGGAAAGAGAACTGCTGAACAAGGAAGTGCTATTTTGGGTCTACCTTACATATAGACATTAGAAAGAGGTTCTTGAACTTTGTTTTTCCAAGTTGAAAATTGTGGAGGAATTGTGTTTCGAGTTCTGTAGTTGCAGAAATGAAATAAGCTATCCAATGGAGGAAGATGAACACTAGAGCTTGGATATCTGGTTTGCAGAACCTTAAGAGAATTCGTCTATTTTGTTGTACTTCATAAACATTTCTCACATTCTTATTTGAACCTACCATAAGGGCACAGCCGTTACACAATGAGCTGACTATTTCTTTTGCATTCCAAGAATTTACATTTGTAATCATAACTTTTTTTTGTATGCTGTTCATCTCAAATACATATGTTTTGCTTGTATTTGGGACTGTTGAAAAAAATGCCGTACTCCATATTCAGTGAACTTGATTGGGTCTTCTGGCATTTTCCTGGTTGATGTGAATCTTTTGGTGGAAGCAAGAAGTGTTCCCCAATTTCAGATGATGGAATGTGGAATCGTTGCTTTAGATTGCAACAGCCCCATTTGCGAAGGATCTTTCTGATCTGAAGGTTTCACAATCATGGGGTATTCCAACAACCCACATTATTCTTTGCTCTTATCTTCTCTCCTTAAAACTTCTCAAAAACATTCAGCTGTTTTCCTTCATTCCTGCAGAGATGAGGCAATAGAGAGATCTCACATATCTCTCAATGTTAGCAGCAACAATCTAGTCATTACTTGATCCTGGTCGAGAACATTTGAGTCAAGTTTAAACTCATTTGTGTTGTGATTAGGAAACAACAGAAAAGATGATCTTGTCACACTGATCCACAGGTTGCAAACTGAGACACACCGGAGGTGCTTGACTTGTGAATAGTTGAAAGGTCAGGGGAGTGGCACCAGACCTTGAACAGCCACCATGTATACTGGCAGAAAAAGTGCTCATTTGTCTCATGATGATGACAGACTCGTGCTCCTCCCTTCCTCAGGAATTTTTCACCCTTGGGATGAACCTGGCAGTGTAAGAGGATACAAGAAATGGCAATAGTCAGGAATTGGCGCACCTAACATGAGCCCCATATTTGTCAGCAAGCTTGCTCTGTTTGATGAAGTCAGATCCTGCAAGTTTCGGGATTGGCAGGCAGGAAATAGTCAAGACCTATTCCAAAGATGAATGGTGATGAAGAATCTCACAAGAGAATCCAGTTTCAGACTCTGAGTTCTAAACACACTGGAATGCCCTTCACCATCATATGCGTGTTTCAGCATTCCACCTCCCTTCAAATGACTGACAAATAAGAGCCATTGTCAACCAACAAGTACAATTTACACCACAATCAGGAATTTAACAATGGACCCAATTCTACAAAACTGAGAAGAAACTGAGCTGCAGTTTGAACAGTAACAATCACATGCATGTTCACCAATCTTCATCTTCATTGATCTTGAACAGCAATAATACACATGGTAACGACCAGCAGCTACCATGACATCCTACTGTGAATTCCATCAGCTCTCCAAAGTGGGTCAAGGTCAGTATCATACATGTACAACCTGTGACATAGTACTAAAATTCTCTCACATTACAGATAGTAAGAGCATCCCAGGCAGTGCTCAGTATATGACCCTGCAAAAATATTTCTCAAATCCTTTTTTTGTTATTTACTTTTTTGCAAGCCCACCCATAAAACTGAAACTTATTTCTCAAATCCATTTTTTGTTATTTACTTTTTTGCAAGCCCACCCATAAAACTGAAACTTGGACTGCAAATGAGTGGGAGACTACTAATAGCAAATCACCCAAACCAATCATTATGATTGGCTGATCAGAAATAGGGAGCAGCAGTCAGATCATATTTATTACACTCTTCTCTGGCAGGTGCACAGCTTTGCTGTGCTTTTATTATCAGCCTCAGCAAACTGTGTGAGACATGATGTTGGGTGCAAACTCAACAGAACATAGAAGAGAAAAAGATGACCCGAAAAACTCAAGAGCACAAGAGAAAGGAAAAAAATAAAGGCCCAATAAGAACAAACAAACAGTGAATTATATGTACACAATAAGGAGCAGTGGATTACAATTTGCATGCACAGTAACTCTGCTACTGATCTAATCTACTGAGTTACACCATCTGTCGCCCCTGATATTGATAATAAATGGATACACTACAATAGAGTTGAGGTTCACCCAAAAGAACCATTGGACTCTACATGAGAGTTTTCCACAGGCACATAGGACCCACGTTTTTGCCTCAAGAAGTGCCGATAGAGCACATTGATCAAGAGGGATGAACTGGCCATGAGCAAGAGTATGATTGTGATGAGCAAGCTTGCAATCCACATGCTGGCATTCCCTCTCCTTCCAAACGAAAGCCTGCCTTTGTAGAAGGGCTTTGTGAACCACCAACCTTCATATCCATTATACAAAACTTGGAGATCAATTTGGCTCATTGACTCATCATCCAGCCGTTTCCAAGTCACTATTTCCCGTGTCTTTCTGGAACCCCCCTTGCTCTCCCACCCAAGAGTTGCAAGACCAGCCGTTTCCAAGTCACTATTTCCCGTGTCTTTCTGGAACCCCCCTTGCTCTCCCACCCAAGAGTTGCAAGAACCACCCGTGCTCGTCGTGGCCACCCAACTTTTCTGTGATGATGTAAACCAGCAATTTATTGCATAATGTCAGTCATCTACACAACTGAAACCAGAGGAAAGAAATCGTAGAGCTCACAGATCTGTAAAAAACAGAAATGCATGCTACTAAATCAGTATGTATACTTCTGGCAAATGCCTCATGTAGAGCACATGATGAACAGATCAGAGATGGGGATTGCAATTGACAGGATAGAAATGAAGTTTAGCATAAGGACCCACCCATAAGCATGGTAGCCTGTGCCACCCCCAAAACATAGGTGGATCCCAAAAAAGTTTCCACAGTAGTCATTCACATGATCATGCCCAACAAAGGTGGCCTTCACATCTCCTGCTTCCAAGAGAGCCGTAAACAAGCCTGAATTCACTAATGGAGAAGATATTTCTTCTTGTTGCTCACCCAGAATCATTTTGGGGCTCTCGAGCACCGTCTTGTATTCTGGAAGAGGGATGTGGAAATATGCCAATGCTGGGGTTATGGGTGGTGAATCTTCAACTTGCTTTGACAATGTGTCTAGCCTATCTGCTGCTGACACATTTGAAAACTGCATAGAATGTCATGAGAAATGGAAAGTGTGAGATTGTACTCAGAACAAAATGTATATGTCAAGATACCCCCCTGCACCCTTGTCACATAGCATCTACAGAAGAAGGTGAAGCCCCCAATGAGCACATTGCAGAATCTTTCAATTCATGCACACCGTCCCACATCCTTGGTTTTTGTACAAGAAACAGGCTAGAGCCAAAAGAAGAACATACCCGCAGCTTGGCCGAAAGGCTTCTGAACCACACTAACTGGCTACTTCTGATCCACTCATAGCCACCCACCTCACGGAATTTTGCGTAATCCCCCGAGTCAAGAAAATACAAATTGAGCAGACTTGAGTTCTCAGATTCTGACTCTAATGCACCAAACACTTGCAGGTAATAGTTGCCAAAACCATAGACATCCATATTCTTGGTGCTTGGATTGAGATCTTTCCCCAGGAGATCTTTCCCCAGGAGTAGCGTTTGCAAGTATGGATTCAGCACTTCACAGAGAGAGTAATCCATTTGGGTGAGGTAAGACATGACTTCACCCCGTGAAAGTGTCGATTCCTGGTCATGGTTACCGAGAATTGCAGCCCAAGGAATTTTGGCGGCAATTACTGGGGCAATTGCTTCATCCAGAGACTTTGTTGCATTTGAAGAATCAAAATCAATGTTGTCCCCTGCTCAAGAACAGATTGAAAAAAAATTATGTACAGAAATTCTTCAAGTTGCAATTCTTCAAAGATTTTGCATTCTATGAAGCAAGCGAAGCATGAGCTGCACTAAACCGTAGTGTGTCATACATCCATGAAACCAGCCCAGCAAAGATGTGCAATGCATGCAAACCACATGTACCTGTGAAGACAACCAAATCTGGCTTCTCTGCAGCAAGCAGACGTGCAACGAAGGCAGTGGTGTTATGGTCAGAGCAGTGCCGCAGCTGTGACGGTATCAAATCTCGACAAGGTGTTCTTGATCCATCTCCATAGTGCATATCCGCAACCTACAAAGAAAGGTGATGTCCAGGACAAAAGAAAAAAACTCTTCAATTTTTATTTTTATTTTTGGGATTTTTCCTCTCTTTGCTCTGTTCCAGAGTCTGTGTTTGTTTCTCCAACTCCCAAATTCTCCCAGGCCATAATTCCAAAGCCATGAAGATGAAAACAGACATTCAATAAGATGAAAGAAGGGTACAAAAATGGCATAGGATTAGGAAGTAGTAGTAGTAGTAGTAGTTCAATCTGCACCTGAAGAATCTTGAAGGTTCCTTCATTGTTGAACCTCAGAACAGGACGATGCAACCCATTCACTGCTTCCACTCCAGGCACCCATGAGAAAGCCTGGCACAGCAAACCCAATATAATCGCGAAGATACCCAAGCACAAACCTTCTGAAATCTGGCCATGGCTATGATGATCTCTCAATCCACCCATGAATCAAATCTCCACAACAAGAGCAGCAGGCGAAGGAGAAGAAAGAATTCCTCCAAAAAGAAAGGAAAAAAAGCTTTTGCTACAGAGCAAAAGCTCTAGGAGCCCAACAACAAAACTCATCAACAAATCTGCAATCATAAAACACTAAAAACAACAACTACAAAACCATCAAGAAATCTGCAAACATAAAACACTCCAAACAACAACAAAATCCATCAATGAATTTGCAAACATCAGACACTCAAAACAACAATAACAACAAAATCCATCAATAAATCTGCAAACATCAAACACTCAAACACTCAAACAACAAAACCCATCAACAAATTTGCAACCATGAAAGACTCAAAATAACTACAACAATAAAACCCATCAACAAATTTGCAAACATGAAACACTCAAATAACTGTAACAACAAAACCCATCAACAAATTTGCAAATGAAAACACTCAACACAACAACTAGAAAAACCAATCAAGAAATTTGTAAAGACAAACCTTTTTGGTGGAGAATCTGGAAGAAGTTTTTCTTCAAAGCAACTAGAAACGACAAAACCCATCATGAAATCTGCAGAGGCAAAAGCTTTTTGTTGGAGGATCTGGAATGATTCTTTTTTGGCACCTTTTTTTTTTATGAGGAGCAAAAAGAAAAACTTAAAGAGATGGGTTTTCTGATGGGCACCTACATCAATAAATACCCAAGTGCACAAATTGTTGTGCAAAGTTGAGCACCCAACAAGTACTACCCAAATGCACAATATGTTGTGCAATTATTGAGCATCCAACAAATATTGAAATGCACAAAATGATATGGAAATTGTTGACCACCCAACAAATTCCCAAATGTTGTGGAAAAGTTAAGCACCCCAATGCACAAAATTCTTCTTTTGTGAAGGAAGGGTTGCATGCATCATATAGATATACTCCACACACAAACACAAACCAAGTTACACACACTAAAAACAAGAGAGGGATGGCAGTGAATTGAAGTGTTATGAATATTACTATTATTGAAGCTTCTTCTTCATTAGAATGATGGTTTTTATATATAAAGAAAGTCAGTTGGGTAAAGTGTGGTCACAAATTTTCTTCAAAACTCATAACCTTAACAACAAAAGTTTGTCTCTTGGAGTCAAGGTTTCTAGTTGCTTCCCCCTATATCTAGGTACTATATAAGGAAGGAAGGTATAACTAGTCTCTAAAAGAGTTTTATTCCAAAATAAAACTTTATATTGAGGTGTACATATTTCTTTTCACAACATTTGGTACAGGTATCTCCCAAGAGCTTCATTTCAAATCAAAACTTGCTATTTATTTAGAATGTGTTCATTTCTTTAGAAAATTGCATTCTTTTTTTCTTTTGGGGGTGGGGGGAGTGGGGGTTGGAACCTTTCCTCACATTTCAAACACTTCTGTGAGGACATAAGAATATCTCTGTAGAAGATCAAGGCATATGCTGCTAGTTGCATGATCACCATTTGGCATCTCTGCGGCATCTGATGATCATCATCATCCCAGATGCTCCTCTGCTGTCACCACCAAGAGCATCTTCCAAAACTACTGATATCTGCAGAGCTCTGAACCCACCCCCCCCCACCACATACAATCCATGATCATGAAAACTTCAAGCCCGGGTTGCAGAGATGCCCAGCAGCAGTAGAAGAACCCAAACTTTTCTGCAGAATCTTCAACCAGCAGATGATGCATCAAGGCAGGCAGAGTGCAAAACAAGTAAGTTAGGTTACCTTCTGACTGGCATGACAGACGGTGGGTCCTCCTCCTCCATGCAGAAACGGCAGACTTTCAATGGTGCGAAGAAAACCCTACTCTCGTTTTAATGTCAAGTCCTATCATCACCCACTGCTAGCAACTCCCGCCGCGGGTGTGATCTCGACATAATATTGCAGCAACTGCAGCATGAGCTTCGACCCACCCTCGCATATGTGATTTTCAGCTCCCTGCTGCATCTCAGTGCATGTCTCCTCCAACTTTTGCATAAGTTCTTTTAACGCCCTGCTCCAGCACCGTCATGCTCAGCAACCTCGGATTAGGAAGATTAGCTTTCTGTCAGAAAGCTTCCCAATCACAAGCTCATCACACGAATCTTGAAGTCAAATCACCAGGTTTATCAAATTTTTTGACTCCGTTTTCACAGATACAAAAACAGTGTTCATTCCACATCTCATGAGCACATGTTGAAAGCACATGGAACGAAATTTTGTTCATCTTGAAAGAAGATGGGAAACAAAATCCATGTCAAGTGAACAATTTGTTCATTCAACATTTGCAAATTGACATAAGCATGTTGAATAAGCTTGCAAGTGTTGAATCACAATTTGTTCATTTGACATCTACATGTGCAAATTGACATGCTGTCAAATAAGCTTCTAAGTGTTGAATCATAATTTGTACATTTGACAAACACATGTGCAAGTCAACATAAGCATGTCATCGAATAAGCTTTCAAGTATCGAATCACAATTTTGTTCATTTGACATCCACATGTGCAGATGAACATAAGCATGTTATTCAGTAAGGTTCCAAGCATTGAATCACAATTTGTTCATTCAATAATCACATTTGCAAATCAACATAAGCATGTCATCGAATAAGCTTTGAAGCATCAAATCACATTTGCAAATCAACATAAGCATGTCATCGAATAAGCTTTGAAGCATCAAATCACATTTGCAAATCAACATAAGCATGTCATCGAATAAGCATTGAAGCATCAAATCACATTTGCAAATCAACATAAGCATGTCATTGAATAAGCTTTGAAGCATCAAATCACAATTTTGTTCATTTGGCATCCACATGTGCACATCAACATAAGCATGTTATCGAGTAAGGTTCCAAGCATTGAATCACAATTTGTTCATTCAATAATCACATTTGCAAATCAACATAAGCATGTCAAATAAGCTTCCAAGTGTTAAAT
>Ga0209208_10012600_pt1 | contig 10677 bp, 9 predicted proteins | sample S1TSphfallax_3_FD_187694 | JGI IMG/M metagenome (GOLD analysis project Ga0209208, IMG submission 187694) | Host-associated microbial communities from peat moss isolated from Minnesota, USA - S1T2_Fd - Sphagnum fallax MG (SPAdes) (version 2) | ecosystem: Host-associated > Plants > Peat moss >... | reverse complement strand
GGAGCCACCGTCGCCGTCAGCTTCTCCGACCCGCCCACGGTGAAGCTCGACGGCGACGCGGTGAGCGCGGTGGTTGTCGCCAGCAAGGCGGTGGCGCTCACCTGAGCCGAATCGCCCGCGCCCGCCGCATTTTCCGACGCCACGACGTAGTAGTACGTCATCCCTCCCATGACCGTAGTGTCCGCATAGGCAGTTGCGCTGACGGTGCCGATCAGGTTCGCCTTGGCCGGCGCGAACCCCGAAGCGGCGCCGCGATAGACGTTGTAAGGAACGCCCTGCGTGGTGCTTGCGGTCCACGACAGGTCGATCTCGCTGGACGACTTCACCGTGGCGGTTACTCCCGTCGGGGCAGCCGGTCCCGGCGGATTCCGCGTCACGGAATGGAACGGGATGACGATGTCCGACACGGCGCTTGGGTTGTTGCCGACGCTCAGCGTCATGTTCGCGGCATTCGGCCCAGGGAGGGCGTTCCAGACCAGTACCTCGACCGTGCCGTTGGTCATATTGCCCAGCGTTCCGGTTGCGGTCTCGAGGCCGCCGCGCGAGTTCTGCATGTAATCCTCGTAGCCGGCGACCGGATCGGTGGCGAAGAAGTTGTAGAGTTCCGTGCGGGTGAAGGTTCCACTGCCGTCGAGATCGTAAAGTATCTCGACCTGCGCCGCTTCGCCAACGTTGGCGCCCGCGTCCACATACAGGTTGAAGCCGGTGACCATGGCGCTGTCGTACGTCGCGTTCACGCCGGCGATGGTGTACACCAGCGGGTTCATCGGCACATTGGGCGACTGCGGATTGTTCGCCAGGATCGTATCCGCGCCGCCCTTGCCGTCGGCGAAGGAGAGCTGGCTGGGCACCGTTGCCGTCGCGCCGCCCACAAAGTAGAGCGTATTCGATCCCGGAATCGGCCCGTTCGATGCGGGCGTCGTGACCATTGCCTGCGCCGAGGGAGCCGAGGCGCCCAGAGCGTTCACCGCCTCCACCACGTAGTAGTAAGTGGTGGAGGAAGCGAGCCCGGTATCGGCGTACGATCCCGTGCTCAAGCCGCTGGCAACCACGTTGCCGCCGGAAGGGGTGAAGCCGCTTTCAGTGCTGCGATACACGTCGTAGGTCAGCCCGCCGAACGCCGTCCAGCTCAGGTCGATCTCGGTGGGCGACTTCGCCGTCGCGGCAACACTCGTCGGAGCCCCCGGAGGCTGCACCGTGACAATTCCGGCCCCAAAAGTGAACGGAGTCACCAGAGCCGAATCCGAAGTCATCGTTCCCGCGGGAACCGGCAGCGTGGTGCCGTCTGAAAAGTTCACGTGGATCGCGCTGGCGGTCGGATTGAAGGCCACATGCGCGATCGTTCCGCCCTTGTTGAAGACCGCGAAGAACGGTGTGTCGGCCGTCACCGTCACGTCCACCTGTCCCAGAGGGTTCAACGTGTTCAACCAGCCGTATTCGTGCGCCAGCGACTCGCCGTCGGTGGGCGCGGTGACGCTCTGCCATTGGCTCAGCGCCGTCGCCGGATCTTCCAGCGCCTCGTACATTTCCATCAGGTCCGGCCAAAGACCCGGCGCAGCGCCAGGTTCATCACAAGATAAAACGGCTTGTCGAAGACCCATTCGCCACCCTCCGGCATATCGCTCACGTCCCGCACAAAGAAGACGTTCGACGGGTCGTACACATAGAACTGGATCATGCCCGGCGACCAGAGAATGCCGTACGCGTGGAAGCTGCCGTCGTCGACCCGTTCGCCGTTCGGCAGCTTGAAGTCCCGCCTCAAACTGTTACCGCCAAAGTACCCCGGCGCGTGCAGCGACGACCGGATCATCCCCGGCCCCAGCCCATTCGATCGCGAAGTCAGCGACACATTCTCCACAATGTCCACCGCCCCGGAAGCCGGCCAGCCCACGCTCGCGAAGTCGGCGCCCAGCATCCAGAACGCCGGCCAAAGCCCCGTGCCCACCGGCGGGGGAAATTCGCCCCGGCTTCGTTCCCCTGAGCAAAGTCCAAGCCGTACTACTGCACCGCCCCACCCCACGCAAGCAAGCCGATTGCCTCGCCAAGGCTGAAATTTGACTCGATATCAATTTCCCTACGGTTCCGTTTTCCGGCCGGAAATGGGTAGCCTCAGCCTTCGCCGAAGGTCTACCTTCTTCCCTCCGGCACAATCCGAACTTGAACGCCTCCCAATGCGATTGCCCCATGTTTCCGCCTAAAATCCATTGCGCGCGCTTTTATGGAAGCGTATGGTTAAGGAGGCGTCCCGACTCCGCGCAGCCGCGGAAACGCCGGCTGAAGCGCGGATCGAGCGCCTGGCATCTACGGCGCCTGGCATCTACGGCGCCTGGCATCTACGGCTAGGATGAGGGGGAAACGCCGAACTCCTCGCTCTAGCCATTGGCTCCTTCCCGGTTGGCGTACCTGAGCCAACAGCGCATCTGCGGCGCCGTTCATTTTTGAGGCGGACATGGCATCAGTGGCACTCCCGGAGGCGGTTAGCGATGCTACCCAACGCCAAACCATCCGGCTGGAACGCAAACATCCTCTCGCCATCCGCTGGATGCACTGGATCAACTTCCCGGTCCTGTTTCTGATGGTGCTGAGCGGCATCCGGCTTTATTGGAATACGACCGATAACGCGCATCTCTATCCGCACGCCGTCTATCGCATCGGCTTCGGCTCCTGGACGCTGGTGCGGATCTTTCCCGAGCCGGTTTGGAATGCGCTGCATATTCCGTGGCATGTGACGCAGGGTTTGGGCGATCATCTCTTCTTCTTTTGGATCTTCGCCGCGAACGGCCTGGCCTATGTGCTGTTTGTGGCCTTCTCCGGCGAATGGCGCTTTCTGCTGCCGCGGCGTGAGAGTTTGCGCGAAGCGATGCGGGTGGTCCTGGCCGCGCTATTGTTCCGGCGGAAGCCAGCAGTCACCTCCAAGTACAACGCCGCGCAACGAATTGCCTACTCGGCCACGATCCTGATGGGTGCGGGCAGCCTGATTACTGGGCTGGCCATCTGGAAGCCGACCCAGGCGCATCTGGTCACTACCATGCTGGGCGGTTACGAGTGGGCGCGCTGGGAACACTTCTGGCTGGCGATGGGCTTTTGCGTCTTCTTCCTGGTGCATGTGGCACAGGTGATCTTTGCCGGATGGAACAATTTCCGCAGTATGGTGAGCGGCTTTGAGATTCGCCCGGCGAGCGCGCCGTCGCTCGAAGCGGAAAGGAAGCGCTGGCGATGAACGAGTCCATTTCCGGTCCCGAGCCCGATTCCCTTCCTGATTCTCTGCCCGAGCCGATTCCTGCAGAAACAACGCATTTGCCTGAGTCTGCCATCGACGACGCGGCCGCCCCGGCGAAAGTAGTCGAAGCCGCGCCCGAACCGGTTGCCGCGGCGAGCGATCCTGCCGTCGGCGACGCCGCGGTTCTGGCCGCCTCTCGCAGGCATACCCGGCGCAGCTTTGCCGCCGCGGTTCTGAGCGCGGCGGCCGGGTACGGCATCTATCGCTGGATCGAAGGCGGTCCCATCCCCGCCCGGCAGTCGCCCGCGCTGCGCGGCGCAATGCAGGCCGAAGAAGCCCTCTCGAAAGCTCTCTTCGACGACCGCGCGTTGGCTCCTACCTATCCGATGAGCCGGGCGGAAAAGCCGCGCACCAACGGCTATATCGGTCTCGACGAAGAGCTGGCGACGGAAAGCTGGCGGCTGCAACTGGTGGGCGTCGCCGATGCCAAGAGCCATCCGCAGTACGTCCCGGACGTGACGGCTTGGGAGTACGAATACACCAAACCGCGCGACGCCGAGAAAGACAAACCGCACGAGGTTCGCGCCGGCGCCTTTCCGCGCGGCACGGCGGAGGCCGGTCTGAGCGCCTCCACGCTCCCCAGCGGAACGCCGGGGCTGCTGCTTACACTGGCCGATGTGGTCCGATTTCCACGCCATGAGCTGGTTACCGAGTTCAAATGCGTCGAGGGCTGGAGCCAGATTATCCACTGGGCCGGAGTCCGGATGGCCGATTTTCTGGAAGCCTACCCGCCGGCGCGCAACCCCGACGGGAGCGAGCCGCGCTACGTCTACATGGAGACGCCCGACGGCAACTACTACGTCGGCTACGATCTGCACGTCTGCCGGCATCCGCAGACGCTGCTGGTGACGGAGATGGCGGGCGAGCCGCTCACCCAGGTCCACGGCGCGCCTCTGCGCCTGCATACTCCGGCCAAGTACGGCTACAAGCAGATCAAGCGCATCGGCGTGATCGCCTATTCCAACGTGAAGCCGGACGATTACTGGACCAAGCTGGGCTACGACTGGTACGCGGGGCTTTAACAGGCTGCGGAACAACACCGAAAATGGTGCAAGACCTTCGAAACGCATCCCTCAGAGCCTAAAGGCCAGGCTGATTCTATGGACTTGATCGGCACGACTGAATTCGTGCCCTTTCACAAGACCTGGCCACCGGGGGTTCTCCAATGCCACGTATCGTCAGTTCGGCTTACCGGCAAGCGACCGCTCGATCAGCCGCGTCGTCGAGTGGCCTTCGACAATGGGCACGATGGCCACGCGTCCGCCCCAGGACTTGACTTCCTTCGCGCCCACGACGGTGTCTTCGTTGTAATCGCCGCCTTTCACGATCACGTCCGGCCGCGAGGCGACGATGAGATCGAGCGGCGTTGGCTCGCCAAAGACCACCACGGCATCGACCGCGGCCAGCGCGGCCAGCACCCGAGCCCGTTCTCGCTCGCCGACTACTGGCCGGCTCGGCCCTTTCAGTCCGGAGACGGATGCGTCCGAATTGATGGCCACAATCAGACGGTCGCCCTGCCGCCGCGATTGTTCAAGCACGGTGATGTGGCCCACATGCAGCAGGTCGAAGCAACCGTTGGTGAAGACAACCCGCTCCCCGTTCGCCCGCCAGGTGGAGACGCGGCGCACCAACTGATCGCGGGAGAGCACCTTGTCCTCGGCATGGAGCGCGATGTCGGGTGCCAGAGCTGCCAGCAGCTCATGCTTCTCGACCGGCACTGTGCCGACCTTGCCCACCACGATGCCTGCGGCGATGTTGGCCAACTGCACGGCGGGTTCGATGGCCAGATCGGACGCAAGACACAGCGCCAGCACGGAGATCACCGTGTCGCCCGCGCCGGAAACGTCGAAGACTTGCCGCGCCACGGCGGGAGCGAGGAAGCGGTTGCCGGGGCGAATGACGGCGATTCCCTTTTCGCTGAGCGTCGCGGTCAGGTATTCGAGGTCGAAATCGGTCACCATGCGCTCGCCGGCGGTGAGCATCGCGTCCAGATTGCGAATATCTTCGCGAGAAGCGGTCGAAAGCTCCTGCAAATTGGGGCAAATTGTGGTCGCGCCCTTGTAGCGGGTGAAATCCGCCGTTTTAGGATCGACCAGCACGGGAATACCCTGCTGGCGCGCAGCGGCGATGACCGCTTGGCACAGCTCCGGCGCCAGAACGCCTTTCGCGTAATCGGAAAGCACAACGGCGTGGCAGTTGGGCAACTCGTCCAGCACCTTCGCGAGCAGCCGGTTGTGGTCGCCTTCCGGGCGCGTCGAGAGATTTTCGCTGTCCAGCCGGAGCATCTGCTGGCGTCCGGCGACGATGCGCGTCTTGGTGATAGTGGGAAAGCCCTCGCAGGCCACAAACGCCGAATCGATTCGATTGGACTTGAGGCTGGCGGCCAGCAGGGCCTCGTCCGCGTCGCCGCCGGTAAATCCGAGCAACGACACCTGCGCGCCCAGCTTGGCCAGGTTCATGGCCACATTGGCCGCGCCGCCCGGCTGCTCGCTCTGGTGCGTGGCGCGGACGACTGGAACCGGCGCTTCGGGAGAGATGCGGCCGGCATCGCCCCAGATGTACTTGTCCAGCATCACGTCGCCCAGCACCAGCAGGCGCTTCTGTGGCCATTCCTGCTCGATCTCGTGGATTACCGTGTGCAGTTGCTGCAATGGTTGGCTCATGCGACACCCGCTTCGGCCTGTTTTGCGGCTTCACTCGCGATCCAGTCCAGTTCGAGCCAGTCGCAGAGCATGTGGCCGGCCAGGATATGCGCCTCCTGGATGCGCGCGGTGTCGCGGGAACTGACGGCGAAGAGATAGTCGGCCAAGGCGCCCATCCGTCCTCCGCCCTCGCCGGTGAAGGCGACCGTGGTTACGCCGAGTTCTTTGGCCCGTTCGAGCGCGGCGATCACATTGCGGCTGTTTCCGCTGGTCGAAATGCCAACCAGCACGTCGCCCGGCTTGCTCATCGCCTCCACCTGGCGGGAGAAGACCGCCTCGTAGCCGTAATCGTTGCCGATCGAGGTGAGAATCGAGGTGTCCGTGGTCAAGGCGATCGACGGCAGGCCGCGCCGCTCGCGCCGAAAGCGGCCCACGATCTCCGCCGCCAGATGCTGCGAGTCGCCGGCGCTGCCGCCATTGCCGCACCAGAGGATCTGGTTGCCATTGTGCAGCGCGTCGGCCATGGCGCGAGCAACGCTCTCCAGCAATCCCTGCTGAAGCGCCACGGTTGCAATCACTTCCAGGTGATCGGCGATGGCTTTGCCGAAGACTGTCTCGGGTTCCGGATAGTTTGCCATGCGTCCTTCTTGGGGGTTAGGGGTGAGTGGCTCAACTGTTGGAACTGACTCATTGTTATCATAAACGGGTGAGCAATCCGCCCGGCAGCCCAATCCCGCCCAAACTCGAAACTGTCTTTTTGGACCGCGACGGGGTCATCAACCGTAAGATGCCCGAGGGGCAATATGTGACCGGCTGGGAGAATTTCGAGCTGCTTCCCGGCGTGGCGGATGCCATTGCCGCTCTGAATCGAAAGGGATTGCGAGTCGTCGTCGTGACCAACCAGCGCGGCGTCGCTCTCGGGCTTTATACCGCCACCAACGTCGTGGAGATTCACGAGAAATTGCAGCAAACCCTCGCCGAATTGGGCGCGCACGTTGACGGCTTTTACTTCTGCCCGCACGACAAGCGGCAGTGCGACTGCCGCAAGCCGGGGCCGGGGCTTTTCGCGCAGGCCCGCGCCGATTTCCCTGAGATTTTGGCGGAAACCAGCGTGATCGTTGGCGATTCGCTTTCGGATATCGAGTTTGGGCGGAATCTGGGCATGAAAACCGTCTTCATCGAAGGCGATCGCGAACACCAAAAACCCGGCGGCGCAAAAGCCGCAGAACTTGCGGATCGTAGCTTTCCGGCCCTGCCGGAAGCTGTCGAATTCGTAGTCGCTGCGTTATCGTAGTCTTGCGCCGGCAAGAAAATTCGCACCGTGCGACGAAAAATACCGCATAATGAAGTCGAGGAAGATCATGGAAGGATTCTGGACCGTGGAATTCGGAAGCAACGCTGGCGTTTATTCCGGCGGCGTTCTCTTTTTCAACGACGGCAAGATCGCCGGCGGCGATGCTGGCTATTACTACCTCGGCACCTACGAAATGACAGGCGACCACACCTTCAGCGCAATCCTGCATGTGAAGCCATTCATTAAGGAGGCAAAAAGCATCTTCAAGACTAAGCGTAAGTCGTTCACACTGAGCCTGGATGGGGATATCAAGGATCAAAACCACGCCATTGCCCGTGGGCGCCCCGAAGAGATGCCTGAATTTGGGGTAGGGCTTGTTTTGGAACGCAGGGTTGAAGCAGTAGCGGCGTAAGAAGAATGGCAATGAACGAGCCGGAGCCCCATCGCCAACGCGCAACCGTCGAACAAATCATCGGGGAATACGACGAAACACGTTCGAAGTTTGAGAATTTCTGCAACAAAGTGCGCCCTTACCTGGAAGAGTTACTCCGCAAAAACGAAATCCCCTTTCAAACCGTGTTGCACAGAATCAAGGACCGGGAAAAGGTGCGAACAAAGTACGACCGCCCCTCGAAGTCCGGAAAGTATCTCGCGCTGAACGATATAACGGACATAGCAGGGCTGAGAGTTATTACCTATTACGAAGACGATATCGATGCGGTAAGGGAAGTGATTGAAAGCGCCTTCGAGATTGATCGCGAAAACATCGAAGACAAACGGGAACCGAAGGATCCGGAAAACTTCAGCTATCACGCCCTGCATCTCATCGTTTCCCTCAAGCCCTCCACTCTCGGCGATCACACCTTTGGCCAACTCCGTGGCATTCGCGGCGAAATTCAGATCACCTCGGTTCTCCGCCATGCCTGGGCTGAGATCGCGCATAAGTGGTACGACCTGGACGACCGCTTCCCTCGGAACGTCAAACGCAGATTCGCTCGTCTTTCCGCTCTGATCGACCTCGCCGACGAGCAGTTTGTCCAATTGCGCGACGAATGGGATCAAGCAAATTCGTCAATTGATCGGTCCCTCGAGGGAGGCTTCGTGGATATACCCATCAGTGCTCAGTCTTTGCGAGCATTTGTCGAACAGGAGCCGTTGGTTTCACAGATTGACCGCGCAATCGCAAAAGAGTTGGATGTCGAATGGAGGGAAGATATCTCCGAAGTCACTTTATTCTTCGCGGAGGGTGCACTCGCACTCTCGACCGTCGGCACGATTGGGAAGCTTAGGGAAACTTTGATCGTGAATCGTTTCAAACTGATTGAACTTAGTGCACAGCTAAAACTACCCCCCATTCCGGCGTTTTCCGAACTGCAGCCTCCTCCGGTCATAGGGAGCGTAAGCCGGGGCGACTGCGTCAATCTGCTTGCGACGTTTCTCGCTAATGGCCTATTGCATCCAGCGTCCGATAAGTCTCGGTGATGCCAGCTTCGAGTTCGGTCATGGGTCCGGTGTAGCCGAGTTCGCGGAGGGCGGTCAGATCGGCTTCGGTGAAGTGCTGATAGCGGCCTTCAAGGTCGGCTGGGAAGGGGATGTATTCGATCGGACACTGGCCATGTACGGACATCAGCGCATGGGCTACGTCGTTGAAAGTGCGGGCTTTACCCGAACCGGCATTGGCCAGGCCGCGATAGATTTTGGCGGACTCGCCGGGTTTGGGGGCGTAGGGGCCAATCTGGGCGAAGAACATGTTGAGCCGGGCGAGGTCGCGGACATACACAAAATCTCTCCTCTGCTCGCCGTCGCCGTATCCGCCCGTGCCGCCGAAGAGCTTGACGCGGCCTAACTCCTTCATTTGCTTGGTGAAATGGTGGATGACGGAGGCCATGCGGCCCTTGTGCTGTTCGCGCGGACCGTAGACGTTGAAGTAGCGCAGGCCGACTACGGTGGAGGGAATTTGGTCTAACGTGAGCTGGTTGCGGAAATAGTGGTCGAAAACCAGCTTGGAGTAGCCGTAGATGTTGAGCGGGCGTTCGTTTTCGATGGTCAACGTGAAGCGGCCGGGGCCGCTGAGGCCGTAAACGGCCGCGGTCGAGGCGAAGACCAGCGGCGCGGCCTTAAGTAGTGCGAATTCAAGGACTTCCTTGGTGTAAGTGAAGTTGTTGTCGAGCATATAGACGCCGTCGTCTTCGAGCGTGTTGGAACAGGCGCCTTGATGAAGGATCGCTTCTATCGTATTGATTCCAAGCGAATTTTCTTTGATGGCGCGGCGAAATTCGCGCTTATCCATGTAGTCGACGTAGCGGGCACCGTGGAGGTTTTGGAATTTGCGGGCGTTTGCGAAGTTGTCGACGATGAGGATGTCGGTGATGCCGTGCGCGTTGAGTTCATGGACCAGGTTGCTGCCGATGAAGCCTGCGCCGCCGGTGACGATGTACATGGTCGAAATCGCTCCTATGAAGATTCTTGCCACATCCGCAAAGCGCAATCGGTGGGGCGCGGTGCGCAATCCGCGTGACGCGCTGCGCATTGTTCGCGACGCGCTGCGCAATCCCTGCTTCGCGCTGCGCAATTGGTGCGGTGAGCCCTAGGTTTCGTTTCGCAAGACCGACTCAACCGCGCCGGCCATCTCGTCGACGGAGATCGAGGTGAGGCATTTGCGGCCCTCGGCGATGCAGGTTTCGAGATTGCAGCCGAAGCAGTTGACTTGATGATAGACGATGCGGTGGTTTTGCCCGGCGGGAAACCAGACGCCAGGGAGGCCGCGGGCGGAAAAAGCGATGACGCAGGGAACGCCGGCGCAGGCGGCGAGATGCATGGGGCCGGAGTCGGGGCCGAGGAAGACGGCGGCATGCTCGAAGACCGCGGCGGTTTCGCGGGGACTGAGCTTGCCGCACAGATTTACGGACGCGCCAGACCAGTCGCGGGCGGCGTAGTCGCTGATTTCGGCGTCTTCTTTGGCGCCGATGAGGGCGAGGGCGTAGGCGGGGTGCTGGGCGGAGAGACGGCCAAGCAGGGCGCGCCAGTTGTCCTGGCCCCAGTCTTTGGCCTGCATTTTGGTGCCTGGGCCGCAAACGATGAGGGGCTTCCCTGCCAGCGGGCCCAGGGCGACGCTGGCGGTTTGTTTTTCGGCTTCGGTGAGGCGCAGGTTCCAGTTTTTTAATTCGCCGGTTTGGGCGTCGCCGAGGAGAGCTACGGTGCGGGCGAGGCGGCGGGCTTCGGCTTCATAGAGGCCGGTGGCGGGGTCTTCAATGCGGCTCAGGTGGGGCGAGTCCGGCACGCCGACGATGCGGTGGACGCCGCCGAGCAGGCGGAAGAACCACTTGTCGCGGCGGACGGCGCTCTTGGCGCGGACGGGCATGAGGTAGACGAGCACGTCGGGGCGGAAACGGCGAATCTCCTGGCCGAGGTGCCAGAGTTCGCGGGGGCTGCGGGTGCCGATGGTGTAGCGCATATAGCCG
>Ga0209208_10012599_pt1 | contig 10679 bp, 11 predicted proteins | sample S1TSphfallax_3_FD_187694 | JGI IMG/M metagenome (GOLD analysis project Ga0209208, IMG submission 187694) | Host-associated microbial communities from peat moss isolated from Minnesota, USA - S1T2_Fd - Sphagnum fallax MG (SPAdes) (version 2) | ecosystem: Host-associated > Plants > Peat moss >... | reverse complement strand
AGACAAAAGAGTCGAAAATTTGAACCTCAATAGAGAGTTGTGCTGGGATCAATAGATCTAATGCAACAACATAACTTTGATACTCTAATTCAAGAAGAAGAACAGAGACTCAACAAGTCAGAAAGGGAGGAAATAGTACCAAGGTACAAATTTGTTTCACTTCCTTATTATCGAAATGGTCAGGAAAATGCAAAGTTTAAACAAAGAGCTCAAAATTTTGAACCTCCAATTCATTATGTCATTGAATAAGAAGCCGCAACTCAAGGTATCAAAATGTCTAAAAGGGTGAAAGCATGGTAAAGTAGACTAGAAAATTACCTTACAACAAAAATGGAAAGTGGCTTTCAAGTAAGGTTTAGAAAATTGATATTGAAAATATTATTTACTTTAATGTTTATTTATATGAATTTTTTTGACTTTGTTATAACTATATTTTAAAACTATGTGTTTAAAATAAGTTTGTACATATTCATCAAAATTAGGTAGATGTCACAACTTGCAAAATAGATTAAAACTCAAGCACAAGTAGATTAAATATTGGATCTATTTTATTTTGAAATCAATGGCATGTTAAGTATACTAATGGACTTTGAAATTTTTCATAGTAAAATCAAAATATATTTAACGTTTAATGTAGAAGTAAGAATGAAATGCAATATTGCCTTATTAATTTTGGTTATAATTATTACCTATTTTTATTAAACTAAAGTTTTTCAAATTTTGTATTCAACTCATAAAAACTCAATGGAAGCATGGAGGTTTCCATAATGAGACTTAAAAAATAAATTGAACATACTTTCTTATGTTTATGTTGAAAATTTGCCATATAAAAAATTTGGATTTAGCCATATGTACTTTTTAGTCCACTTTACCATGCTTGGACGCAAAGGAGTTGAGCCAATACTTGTAACTATATAAGAAATTGTAATCTTACCGAGCATAACCAATAGTAGCAAAGGTGTTATTGTGGCTATAAGAGTGAAATATAGTGAACTTAGATTTAATCAACAGAATGGAAGCATAGTTGGAGGAATTCCAAGGGATTGGAGTAAAGGAATTCATAATGTGAATAGAGCTCCAAGACCAAATTCTCCACGTTGCACATATTGCCATCAAATTAGACATCAGATCAATGAATGTCCATTTATTGACAATAATGTGAGGTAAGGATTTGCTGAGCATTTCCAAAATCTAAATCTAAAACTTGCAAGAATAGGAAATCATGGACATATTGAGCCAGAGGATTTGTACCATGAAAGGGTTAGAATTCCAAATAGACTTAGAGAACAAGTCTAGAGAAAAAACAAAGTGGAAATGAAAGCTTAGATTGTGGCAAATGTAGTACGTATTTTTATAGCTCCTATACCAAGTCTATTACATTAAAACAATATTGGAGTTACCTATGCAGGAATTTCAAATTTCATAATGGAACCAATAAGATTTGTGCCATTATATTTTGTGGCAATGCCTTAGCCTATAATTATAGTTATTGAAGCTTCATTTGTATCAACACCAATCCATACTATTGATGATGTGAGATCCAGACCACAAACTCCAAGGGGAATAAAGTTTGTGAGTTTGCTTGAAGATATACCCAAAGAGGTGAACAAAGTTTTTATTAGTTAGCCATCAGATTTAGGAGGGGGTGACTAAAATCCACCAAGACCATCAGGACCTCTAGGATATTTTGGATTGCCAATGGTGAATCCAACCAGGTGACTGTTACCACTAAACAAACCTTATCATTGGCCACTTAACTATCTTGAGTAGTCAAGAATTTTGACCCTGATGTTCATGTCAAAGTGTTTAAAGCTACCATTGGAACAAATAGTGAAACAAATGATCTAAAAATTGTTAATCTATTTAGTTTTGCCCTTAGAGATATTGTGTCTGATTAGTGCAACAATTATATGGGAAATTACCCAAATTGTACTTTTGTAAAATTATAGCCGACTTTTTGTAAAAGGTATCGAAAAGTTCAAAATGATGAATAAGTTTACTTACAGTTGAAAAACATGAAGTAGGAAAAAAAATGAAAGAGTGGAAGTCTATTATGAGAGATTATTGAAGTTGGCCAATAATATTCAACACAAGACAACAAATAGTTTCTTAACTAATATTTTCAAATTTGGATTACAACCATATTTGCATGTAGTAACAAAAGGTATGAAGAGAGAAACTCTGCAGCAACATAAGGAAGCAACTTTAGTTTGTGAAGAAGGAGTTTTTGAAGTAAAGGCCATAAGTAATCTATTAATATCACAAAGTAGTAAGATAGTATTAGCTCAAAAACCTAAGATAATCCTAGACAAAACTTGAATGTACTATAGAAATTGTCATAAGACAAATCATAATGTTGAAACTTATAAAGTCAAAATAAAATAAAACCTTATTCTTATAGTCTCTGAATTTACTATACAACAAATTAAAGTACAAAGGCCTGTGAGGTATTCTTGTCATATTTGTGGTGACACTGAACATAAAATTATGGATTGTCTTAAGTACAATGATACGTAGAATATGTTTAAAAACAAAGAAGTGAAGCCAACAAAGAAACAAGTTGTGATCGAACCCAAGGTTTTAAATCCTTTAGTCCATATGGTGGATGTGAACATGGCCATCACCGAGAGCACGGTTAATACAAAACATGTGTTTAAGGATAAAGAGCCAATCAAGAAGAAGTTTGTTGCTGATTGGGAAAAAAAACAAAGACTACAACAATCTTTTATCAATATTATATAGGAGTTGTAAATAGAAGACCCACCACAAAATCTAAGTACAAAGGAAAAAACACAGTGGAATATAAGTTGGGCAGGATTGCCAGAATCTAAGGTGTCCACAAAACCAATTATATTGCAAAGTTCGTTTACTAATCCTATCAACAAAATTATATCTATGGAACAAATATTCCAAGATATTAACAAACAAATGCTAGAAACTACCTATACTTTGAGGTTAGGTTAATTAGTGAAGATAACACCAGATTTTTAAAAGTGTATGTGGTAGAAACTAAACTTAGAAAAACCTAATATAACTACTAAACAAATGTCAAAGCCTAGTGTAGGCACAATGGTTGAGACACATTAGACACATTAGCTATAAAGGTAGATAACTAGATTGGTAATTATCCACGTATAAGTTGGGAAGAACATTGTTGAAGATGTTTTGATAGATGGAAGAGCAATTGTGAACATTATAACATAAAATCTTATAACAAAGTTAGGTTTACCCAAACTAAGACCAGCTCCATACCACCTCAAAATGGCAAATCAAAGTATGACCAAACCTTTAGGAATCATTAGAAATTTGAAGATTCACATACATGGTATTCCATATATAGCCACATTTATTGTTCTGAAAAACGATGTGGTAGAACTATTATATGTTGTTAAAAAAACCTTGGTTCAAAGATGCAAAGGTTTCAAATGATTAGGGTAACAGTGTCATTACTCTTCCAAGTAATGGAACAATCATAATAATATTAGATAACAAGAAGTTGGGAATAGAAACTAGAAGGCCCCCAGTACTTGTTTGTTATGACTTGATGGAAAGGTTAACATATGAAAAGGAAGATCTGGTCTTTGAGACAAAACCAAAACTGTTTTCAATTGGCACAATTACTCTCTTAGAAGAAATAGTTTCATTGTTGAATGTTAGAATGTCAAAAATTAGAAATACTGAGGAATTTGATCTAGAATAAGGGACATCAGATCAAATAACTACAAAAGTGGTGCCTTCAATAATGCAATCAATTTTTTTTTATCAAACCAAAGGTTTCAATAAAAAATAAGGTTTATCTATAAACCTATTACCATCACAACCATGATGATATTCAAGTGGATGAAACACCAGCAAAAATATAGGTACATAATCTTCAAATAACGGGTTGGACTTTGATTGAATAATAACATCTTATTAAGTTGAATTTTGGCATAAAGGGAAATCCACAATACATCAAGGTTAGTTCACAATTAACAAAGGAGAAGATAGAAGAACTTCAGATGCTACTTAAGAAGTTCAAGGATGTGTTTACTTAGATTTACAAAGATTTGAAAGGCATACCTCCAAAATTGGCTCAACATAGAATTGAGTTAAATACTTCAATTCCACCAACACGTTAAACAAGGTACAAATTGAACCTTAATTATGTTGCAATTGTGAAACACAACATTAACAAACTATTAACAACTAGATTTATTCAACTAGTAGAAGAGGTTACATGGTTATCACCCATAGTGGTTGTGCCTAAGAAGAATGGCAAATTGAGAATTTGTGTGGATTTCAGGAAATTCAATGAGGTAACCAAAGAAGATCCTTATCCTTTGCCATTTTTTGATGAAGTACTAAACATTATAACAGGGTATGAAGCCTACTCATTTATAAATGGATATTCAAGATACCATTAAATTTCTATAGCCCTTAAGGATAGATACAAAACAACTTTTGTAACAGATTAGGGAGCTTTTGTTTGGATGGTGATGCCATTTGATGTCAAAAATGGGCCACCAACTTTCTAAAGAGCAGTTAATAGAACCTTCAAAGAGTATTTAGACTAGTTCATGAACATATTTTTGGATGATTTCACAATTTATAGTGATATGGAAAATCATTTGATGAAGCTTAAACTTTGCTTTCAGAAATGTAGAGAATATACAATCAATTTTAATCAAGAGAAATGTGTCTTTATGGTATTTCGAGATTAATTTTAGAGTTCATAGTTTCCAAGGAAGGAAAAATACCAGACTTGAAAAAGGTTTAAGCAACATTGAACATGCTAGTACCTACCAATCCATAGCAAATTCAGGTTTTTAATGGTATAGCTAAATTTTATAGATGTTTCATCAAGAACTTTGCCTTTATCATGGCACCAATCACTAAGTTGATGAGGAAAACAAAACCCATTATCTAAACCACAAAATTTTAGAAAGCTTGGGATTAGATCAAGCAAAAATACATGGAGGCACCAATTCTAATACCTTCAAATTGGTAGTTGGAGTTTCATGTGCATGAAGATGCATCATTGTTAGTAATAGGTGTAATGTTGGCACAAAACCTAATTGGTAAGTATGACCGACCTATAGTATATGCTTTTAGATTGTTCAATAAAGCAGAACAAAATTATAGTACTATAGAATGAAAAGCTTTAGCAATGGTTTATGCTTTGCATAAGTTCAAAGATTTTTTATTGGGAAACAAATTTGTTTTTTATGTAAACCATATGGCTTTGGTGTACTTGGTTGACAAACCACAGGTGTCAGGAAGGATAGCAAGATGGTTGTTACTATTTTTGGAATATGAGTTCATAATAGTTTACAAATTTGGTAGAACACATATAGTTGCTAATGTTTTATCTAGATTGCCAAACAATTCAAAACCATTAGGTGTCCCATATGAGACTGTGGATGCATCATTATTTTCTGTAAAACCTATATGGATGGAAGAAGTAAAAACCTATTTAAAGACATGTTAGATATCAAAAACTTTGAACCTAGTTCAAAAATGGAAGTTGGCTAGAAAGGCATAACCTTTCACTTTAAAAAAGGGAATTATGTATAGAATGGGACAAAATAACAAAATGCGCAAATGTTTAACCACCTCAGAAGTACAAATTATTTTGAAGGAGTGGTTAAAGGACATTTTGGTGTAGATATTACTACATAAAATTTTGGATGTAAGACATTGGTGGCCAACTTTATTCAAGGATACTCATGACTTTTGTAAAAACTGTGATAGTTGTCAAAAAATTGGAGGATTCAAAACAAAAAGTTTGGCCAAGTTAGTAACAACACTTCTAGAGGAACCTTTTATGAAATGGGGTTTATATTTTATAGGTCCAATCAAACTAGCAAGAAGATTAACAAGAAACAAATACATTTTGGTAGCTACAAATTATGTAACCAAGTGGGTAGACAAAGGCATTTAGAACCAATATTGCAATAATTTCAACTAAATTTCCATATGAGTCTATTTTGACTAGATTTGGATGTCCATTAACCATAGTTACAAATGAAGGAGTACATTTCATCAATGGCACACAAAAATGTGACAAAACAATTTTTGTTAAAACATGTTATTTCTACCACATATATCCATTGGGAAATGGACAAGTAAAGTTTACTAATAAAATCATTGGTAAATTATTGATCAAGTTGGTTAATGAAAAAAGAACAAACTAGGATGAACTTTTGTCTACAACTTTGTTTTCATTTAGAACTATTTACAATGTGGTAACAAGTTATACAACCTACTAGTTAGTCTATGGTTTGCATCCTCTAATGCCAACAAAATATGTTATGTTGGTTATTATTGGGGACCACAAAAATGTAGAACCAATTAGAGTGCTAATAGTTAAAATTACAGAATTGGAAAAGTTACAAGAAAATAGATTGGAAGCTCAAAACAATGTGGGAGTCAACCAGTGGAGTAGATTCTTGTGGAGTCAATAGAAAAATACTAAAAAAAAGTTACAATTTGGAAATTATGTCTTATGGTTTCCCAAAAGAGAAAAAATACATTTGGGAAAATTCAAGAAAAGATGGTTTAGTCCATTCAGGGTATCGTATTGCTTACCTAATAATATTGTTCTTGTTTTTGTTAACAATTTTGAACCGAACCCAATATTGGTCAATGTTAATAAGTTGAAACCATACACATATGTGGATTAAACATTGAAGGGGACTCAAAGTTTAGAGGATTAGAAGTCTTTACAATCCATAGATGAAAACCACATGAAAGAAACATCTGAGGAAGATTCAAAAGATCAGAGAGAAACAAAGACCATTAGGACTGATCAAATAATAATATTAGAAAAACCTTAGTAAATTTAATAAGTCAACATGTTATGAACAAATATTTAGACCATGGTTATATAGTTTCACAATTATTGGATTGTGGGGTAAATAAGTGACTGAAGTCAAAACAAGATTCTACTGATATGATGATTTAACATAAGCCAAAAGGAATCTATAGTGTAGACTATACTAGGTCATTAGATTCAAGAATGTCATTAGAATTGTTTTGTGTTAACATGTGTTAATTGTAGCCCATGTTGATGTGAGTATGAATTTAATCAAGAGATGACATATGTCAAATAATTTGAAAAAAATACAAATCATTAAAATGATGGCCCTAAAATAAAAAGTGAAACATCACTTCATGAAACGTGGTGATAACATTTCAAAAGGTGGCAAACACCAGAACGACTCTTTGTTTTTGTTTTCTAAAAATAAGTTTCAATTGTTTTTTGTCTCTAGAATGAGTGCTAAAGAAAGTCTTGTCGAGAAATTGCAAAGACAATCTAAAGAGAAGTTACAGAAGTTGAAAAAGGAATAAGAGAGATTGAAAAAGTAACAAAAATTTTAAAACATTTTTTTTCTAAGTCTAGGTCTTCAAAAAAGAGGTTTGCTTTTTCCTTCTCTAGTTTATTCTTTTTTTTCTTATCATAATCCTTTCCATATCCAAGTTTGAGAAAGCTTTTGAAGCAATAAAAAAAAATGAAAAAGATTGTTAAAAAACATTGAGGAGATATAACTTTCGAAAGTTGAAGGATAACTAGGTCCTAATGAGCAAGTCAGTCCCATTTTTATTTTAGATTTTGAGGAAGACCAATAAAAGGATGATTTGCAACAACAACAATCACCATTATGTTAAGAGGAGTATACTCAGGAAAAAATTCTAGAGAAAATTCATATTCCAAATAAAAAGCGCATGAAGAGAATAAGTCAATAAGCAATTGTTGCAAATTTGTGTGGGAAGAAAGTGCATATTCATTAGGATGATGAGATTAAGTATGTTTTTACTCTAACAAAGTAAAACTACAATAGTAATTTGAAAAACATTTTGCTTTAGACAAGCTCTAGAGAGGAAGAGAGAGCCTAGGCAAACAGAGGTGGATTAGTAAGCCTATTTGAGATTGAGTGGAAAATACTTCGCCACAACATTTTGGTTGAATTTTTGAACAATTGGAAATTGGATCCTAAACATAACAAAATCAAGGTCATGTTAGTGTTGAGCAGAGAATAATAAACAAGCATGTCATAGTAAACGTTTTTAGAATCTACAATATAGGAGAGACAAAAATAGATTAGGTAAAAAGTCTGATGCTAGAATAACATTGGCAGAAATAGTAGATAGAATCCTTGAAATTTACAACACCAATGAAACGAGGGTTGTGTAAAAGATGAAATCAGAGTATGTTAATAGAATTGTTGTCATTTTACTAATTATTTACCAAATGGATAAGGTGTAATATTTTAAGAATAAATCTACTATGATGATCTCCAAAGTACATCATGGAAAGTCTGTTAATTGAGTTGTAATCATGTATTCTCAATTGGTCAAATGGGAGAAATGTCAAAAAAATATGATTGAAGGAACAACCAAAAGAAAACCAAAAAAGGATGTATGCCATTTTGCCATCGTCTTAGAAGTTTTGTTTCAGAAGTAGTTTCCATTAAAAGGAGTAGAATCACAAGACAAGAAAAAACAACCAAAGACTAGGATAACCAAAAGAGCAGTTCTGATGTTTTAGTTTGATGATGACGAGGAGAGAGACTTTATAGAAGAGGCAGAGAAGATAGGAAGATATTGCAATAAAAGGTAGTATTGATCCTCAACAAACAACACAATTGCTAAGTTTTGCAATAGATTGAAGATAAATTCAATGTTGGTTTCATATGGACATTTGTGCCTAGTATTAACTAGTTATGTCTAATATATTTTCTTGATTATAGAAAGAACCTTTGCTCCCAATTATGAATTTTTAAGTTTTTGATAAACCTTGCGGTTTGAGCTTGAAATCAATTATTTTGGTTTTTAAAACCTCTAGGTTTGTTTTTTTTTCTTTTAAATTTGGAATCCAGTGCAATTGAAAAATCAGATTTGATTTCATCTTCATTGCACACAACTAGAATTTATAAAGAAAAAAAACTGGTTTATTCAACCAATCCGCAAAACCCAAAATAATTTGTAACATTGATAGTCCATATATAAGCTTGGTTGGGGCAAAGGTAATATCACCTTTGTACGAATTTTATACTAGTTTGAATGTTAACTTGCTAGTTCAATAGTTTTAAAAGCAGATGCAAGATATGATGGTTCACTTTTGAACTCATAATGCCATTTTTGGCAAGGTACACTCTTTCCTTCGAGATGCTTACAACAAGTAATATAATGTTCAATTTGTTAATTGGCAATTGGTTCTTGATTAACAACTTGAATATGAAGACACCTATGTGATTTTTTAAAATATAAAAACACCCACTCTTAATATTGAACTTTTGAGGTTGAAAAATATGGACAAGTTTATTCATATTTAAATTCATTTCAAATTATTTATAGTGAATTGATATCTTGTGTAGCATGAAATAACATTTACTTTTTATGTGAAATTCTTTTTTCAACAATTGTAGTCAAATTCTAATTAGGGGATTTTGCATGATGACCAAAATTGACCCTAAATCCTAACCCTTAAATTTTTTAAGAAATTTTTAAAATTTGTTTTGGGGTCAAATGATGATTTCACACAATTTTTTGAATCTCTACTTGGTGTCTTATAATATGAACTTTTCTTTTTTTATACATGAATTTTATTACCATCTATCAATGATACTAGACTAAATTACAAATTTAACACTATAAAATGAACTTGTGTGAAGTCTTGTTTTTTTCAATATCTTGCATTTATCCTTAGTCTTTATAAAACCCATTTATTCCTTGTCCAAGACTAGTTTCAAGTTTTAGGGTTTCAAAACCTAAACATAAGACCTATTTAGACCTTACCAAAAACCTTATCTAAAACACTACATTTCTAACAACATAATCACTAGAAAGAAAGTTTTTTAAAGAATAAAAAATCAATAGAAGGCATCAAATAGCCCTATTTGTAATACTGTAAAATTTTGGCAAGCAAGTTTAACTACAGAAGCGATATATTGTTTTATGTAAAAAAATTTGCTGGCCTAGTGGTTGGGAGAGTTCCTTGTTGTGAAGGAGGTCTGAGAGTTGAAAGTTGGGGAACTATATTTCCTTTTGGCGCACCCCTATCTAGACCTAAGACCTGGACCTTGTGAACAGGGCCTTTGAGCCATGCAGGTCTACCAGACCAAGGGCTTTCACCAAGCCAAGTTTGTGTGCATCCAGTGTGTCTAATTCTTGACCAGCCTCAACCCAAAGGGTCCAGTTCTTAAAACCAGAACTGAACCTGGTGAAAAAACCCAGAACTGACCAACATTGGTTGGTTAAATCCCCACACAAATAGAATAAAAAAAAGGTTATTGATTTGACCAGGATAGGACCAGAGTTGGGTGGGTATTCAAAATACCCTTGGGCATCACTCAGGTATCACTCGAGCATCCCAGTCTGATTCTCTCAGGGTATGAGTGATACCCTGATTGAAAACTGAATTATCGATTCAGATGTGAGAATTGGGTAAGGTCTGACTCCTTACCTGGGTCAAGGTCTGGGTCAAGGTCTCCGGGTTTAGTTACCATAAAATATTAGTACAAGCAATGAGAAAGAAATTATGAGCATCAAACTTAATTATGTTTCTATGCAGAATGGAATAATGTTTTATTTATTGCATCTTGTCGATCATTCATGGACCATAGGTTTGAAATTTGAAAGTACGGTGTCAAGTTAGCCTAATTTAATTAGGGATAATAAAAAACTCTTTCATCATT
>Ga0209208_10012597_pt1 | contig 10680 bp, 7 predicted proteins | sample S1TSphfallax_3_FD_187694 | JGI IMG/M metagenome (GOLD analysis project Ga0209208, IMG submission 187694) | Host-associated microbial communities from peat moss isolated from Minnesota, USA - S1T2_Fd - Sphagnum fallax MG (SPAdes) (version 2) | ecosystem: Host-associated > Plants > Peat moss >... | reverse complement strand
AAGAAAAGAGAGGCAAACCATCAACACCAAGGTATTTAACTAAAAGACCAAACCACAAATAACCAAACTAAAATAAGTAACGAAAGTAATTCAACCTTGTGAAAGTAACCTAGTTACTTTCCTACTCCAATAACTAATCAAACCTAACTAGTTGAGCTTGAATTCTCAACAGCCAAGCCTTGTGCACGAATGTTTTTTCATTCAAGGGATTGGAATCATTCCCTTGAAGCAATTCAAGGACATCTTCTAGTAGAATTGTACAAGAAATGTGAGAGCAAGTTGAAGAAGACTAATTCCCTCACATTGGAAGCCTTTTTTGATTATATGTACAAGGTGATTTTTTTGCCTCTTTTTCACATATTTTCATTTTAGTCACATTATATTTCCACCCATGTTCCTATTAAAAGTTCTTGAATTCTTATGGTGCCTTCAAAGGGAGCTTGCATCCATGGCATTTATGGTTGTCAAACTCTATTATGAAGAGGTCCCCCAGGAAGGTGATAGATATCCTACAAAGCTACAAGAATTGATGGAAAATGCAATGGAGTAGGTGAGGAAGGAGCACTAATTAGCTTTCTACAAACACCTCCATGTTTGTGATCGTGCTATTGGGTCCAAGTTTTTGTAGGAAATTCAGGCCCACTACAACAACCCGAAGCTTAAGATGTTGAATGAAAAACTTTAGATGTTCATGTATTCTTCCATTAGTAAGGAGCAAAAAGTTGCCTAATTGAGGTAATGGAATGAGTATGGAGTTTTGAAGGAAGCCAAGAAGTTCCCAAAGCAAGGATTCTTAGATGTTCAATTTGATAAATGGTTGCACAATGCAACATTTTGGCACCAGTTTATACTTCAAATCTTCTTGTTTGACTTTCCAATTTCCATTTTCTTTCCAAATTTGATCTAATTTGACTACCTTTGGTTTTTGTGGTTTGAATTTGAAGCATTCAAGCTTTACAGTGCCACAATTAATGACTTCAAGCTCATTGTCAAAGAGGTGAATGGTTTGATGACCTTGGAGGAATACATTCGCCACTAGAGACTTGAAGTGTGGGAGACATGTTTTCCCCACAAGTTCAAGCCCAAAGATGGGATTCATTGTAGCAAATCCTAGGAAGGTCAATTTGGAGGAAAGGAGGCCCTCAAAAAGGTTCTTTACAAGTGCCATCTCAAAATCTCATCTTTATATTTAATTTGTTTTTCTTGCTTATTTTGTATTCATTGTCCTTCATTCAATCTTGAAGATAAGGATAATTTTTATCTGCATTTTTTTCCCATGTTTGTTTACCATGTTTTCTTCCTTGAAGGTGCAATTAATGACCTCCCCCATCTACTACAGATTTGGCAAGATTTGGAAGCAAACAACACCATGTATGACAAGGATCTCTTCAAGGATTGGTCCCCATACCATCTTGAGGACTACAACTAGTACATTGACTGCCTTTGAGATTTTACCCTGCCATTTGAAGTTGTGTTTAGAGAAAACCATGAATTCGACTTCCAAGAGAAGCTTGCTAGCTTTGGGGGTTCATACATTCAGGCAAGCAAGAAGAAATTTGCTACAAAAGGGAAGGGGGAGAAGAAAACTCCCCTAGAAATTGTCGAGGTTCCAAAGGATGTGACCATGGTTGATTATGAGGTCATAAATTCAAATCGAGATTTTGCTGAAGTCCATGAAGGATTTGAAAGGAGACGATCAAACAAATGCCTTGACCTTTCACTTGATAGTTTTTGACCATCTTCATTTTGCTCGAAATTGTCTTTGGCTCCATCAGGGAAAACATTGGGATTCCATTTGCCACAAAGTCGTTGACTACCACCATTTTGGTGCAATTTGTTTTCTCCTCGTTAGGGAGGACATTAAGATTCCATGAGAAGGTGATGTTTCTTTCATGGTCTTCTTTGGTGTCCTCGTGGATGATAACTGGAAAGTGGCCTCCTAATCATGCCATTTGCCTGCATCAAGTGAACACAATTCAAAACCTCAATAATTTTTGTCTCACAACAATTTCTTGTCACTTTTTGTCCACTTTCATTGACTTAACGAAAATATGTTTGTTAGATGAATCCACTAGGGTTCATTGATCTTGTCATTGGAGATGTTCCTGAAGGTGTTGGTGTTCCCATGGTGTCTTAGTCTAGAGTTGACATTCTAGAGTGGAATGCCAAGGTCCCCTAGGATTGGACTTTATTTTCATTTTTGTTGACAAATTCCTTTCACAAAATGGTGCCATCCTATTTTTCCACTCTAATAATCTCCGAGTTCTTAGGCAAATTAGAGAATTTTTGGACAACTATTCCATGTTAATTTGAATGAAGTGGGTAGTGGTGAATAGTCTTCCATTGGTTAGCATCAAGGATCATGGGTTGAAGGCACTTCTACTTCTTATATCTTGTCAATCTTGATTTATTGTTGCAAGTTGTTTATTTCAATCCTCAATGCCCTTTTATCTTCTTGTAGATTCTGTTTAGTTGGGCCACACTTTTGGTGAAGAACCCCTCAAACTTTTGAGTTCCAAGCACTTATTATTGTCATACTGGAACTAGGGATGATGGTTGCAAAAGACGATGTTATTTACAACTAGACTAATAACAACACTATGACATTTTCAAATATGGGAAACCATTTTGTGTGATTAAGGAGATGCATCCTCTCACACTTGAGGCATTCATTGGAGCTTGTTCAAAGCCCAGATCATTTGTTATTGACTTCACAACATCAACTGGTCTGTAATGTTTTAAACCTTCCTTTGTTGCATTATATATTCAAATTAAAATGTTTGCTAACATTTTATTTCTCGCAAGTAATAATGTGTTGGCATGTCGGAATCTTGGCGGATGCATATTGGCACTTGATGGAAATCATGATTTCTTTGACGAGGTTCTTCATCCTTTTTTTCAAGACAAAGGATCTCAGGGTGAAGAATTGCAATTTAGCGCTCCCTAGATCTTGAATCCACTATCCATAATGCTCAAAGATTGATTTGGATTGTGAGTAAGTTTGAACTTCACATCTAATCTACTTTTTGCTTTTCTACATTTAATTCATATGAACTAATGATTCTTCTTTTCGTGTGCTGCATAGGTTTATTTTAGTCTTCAAGGCACATCCTTTTTTCACTTGTGATGATTTCTTTCCTAGCCCACCTTCAAGCCCCCAACTTCCTTCATATGTTAAAGCCTATGTTCAGATATTGGCAGCTTGCCCTTCTCCTTCCCCTTCGATTCTACCCCAATCTTACATCAAGTCTATTATGGGCTATATAAATTCTAAAGTAGTTGAGAGATAGATTAGTGTGGCTTGTACTTTTCCTTTGTTTTAGTACAAGTTTTGGATTTGGATTTCATTATTTTCAACCTTTTTTAATCATCAATTATGTATTCAATGGATACATCACCAATGAAAAATATTCATTCAATGTAAGTGTTTTGCACCTAACTTGAATAATTTTTTTGTCCTCCCCTCTACTTCTTGCAAATTCATTGTCTCCAAATGAATTATCATTTGCTACAAAGAAAAGGTGACCATTGTTGCATCATCCACTGCATTAATATTAGAACTCAGTCATGCATTAACTTCTATGAAATTCATATTTGATTTCACTTTTGTAGCTAATGGTTCAACCACAATGCCCCATGCCCTAGGTCCACACGATTCTACATTTGTAAATAATATTTTTCACATTTAGGGAATTGAACTCAGGAGGTTGTCTTCAATTAGAGACATTTCTGCTATAAATCATATTAACATTTTCTAACTTTAAACTGAATTAATTCTTGCTAAATCTAACCCTTATTTTAAACTCATGCTTAGAGGCAATAGGTTTTTTCTAAATTTATTTTTATGTTTAAATTGTAAAGCCTTCATATTTTTTCTCAATAAACAATTTCCATACATTTACAAATTAACCATTTTGATGTGCATTTGTAACAATTTTATCACATGAAGAGAATTGAACTCAGGAAATAGTCTTCTATTATGAATATTTATGTTATCAACTAAATTCACTTTTGCTTAAGTTTGTAGGCTTTGAGGCAACATGTTGTTTCTGACTTTGACTTTAATGGTTATTTTCAAACTTCCATTCATTTCTTGGAAAAAATAAATTGATATATTTATAAAAAAGACCATTTTGATGTTTGTAGCCCTTGCTTTCAATGTTCAATATAGGTTAAATTCTCACAAAACCTCACTTTAGAAGTTCTAAAATTTGTTCCATCCAATCAATTAAATCCATTAGAGTTTTTCACAATTGATCTAGGCGTCTTAGTTCTACTTCATTTGAATATCAATTTTATCATCCTTCTTTGTGCCAAATACACTTAGCAGAACCATATTCTTTGGGTGTGTTATTCACATCATTGAACCCATTTGTGACCTTGATGTTGCCAATTTATGTGGCTTCATGTTCCTCCTATGAATCCGAGTATATTGTGTTTGGCACCTCAATTTCTTCTTCATCATCTGACCCCAAAATGTCTTTTGTATCCACCTCATTGGTAATTGTGTTGGCCACCATTAACTAGTCCATTTCCATATTGTAAAAAAAGTGTAAGTGCTTGGTATGAATCATCCTCTGCATCCATATCATTTCTAGGCCATCTTTTTCTGGGATTGAGTTGTTTTTTCTTAAACCCTTAAAATCCCTACAAGTAATTGCACTAGTGGTGAAATTGTGTTTTGAAATTTTTGTTTGTTAAGTCTGTTGGCCATGGATTGTCACTAGGTGGTTGTGGCAAGCTACTAAAAAACTCCGAGATGAACATTTTGATCATTGTCCCATATATATTGTAATCTTGTAAGTGATTAATAGACGCCCAATACCCAACCTCTACCTAGAACTTTGCATCTACACTCTTGAGCTTTTAAAAATTTATAGAATGTATAAATCCAAATATGTTAGTGTTTTTGCAAGAATGTTATGGATATGGATATTGCGACATGATGCAATTAAACAAGCTTTGTCCTAAATTTCTTTGGTGGAACCTTTTTATTTCGAAATAAAACTAAATTAAATGCCCAACACAATACATGTTTGGGAAGATGTTTGGTTGGTGACATATTTGTAGTTATTTAATGTAATATTGTATTTAAATTTAGCACCACAACCATTCATTTTGATTAGACCATCTAATGGATATTGGTGAGTTTGGAGCAATTGTATATGCCATAACAACTCTAAATGGCAAAACATCTACATGTGTTTCAATAGCCACAACATCATTTATTTGCTTATCATTTACTACTTTGATATGATATTTTCATTAATTGTTTGTTTCAATAGTCATTACAAATTTGTTTAACAAGGAACCACATTGCTCAAATTTAACCATAATTTTATTTTGTTTCATTATTATGGAATATTTCCTTTACATGTACTTTGAGCAAATATTCATGTTCATAGGTCTATTGAACTACAATTCAATGTAAAGAAATGGGATTTTTATTTTTCATTCAAATTCCTATTCTTTTTTATTTATTTATTGTTGTACATGTCTCATGGTTTTAGGACTGGCCCTATCATTTAACAATTAATCGGTTGATTTAACATTTTGTTCCTCAATTCTTGTGGCACCTAGGTTTGCTTGCTTTGAGTTGCATAGAGTCATCATCATGGTTTCATGAATTTTGTGGACAACATATTCCCAAGTGTTACTAAGTCCTTTGTCAACAAATTGTTGAATAAGCTGGTGAAAAAATGCTTTAAAATCAAGTTTTTAAAACTCACATGTTCTTTGAAAAAAATCCATTGCATGTGTAAACATAGCAAAATTGTAGTCCTCCATATCCTCAGAAATGTTTATAGTTTGTTTGAATATGGAAATAATTTTTTTGTCTACCTTTGCATTTGCCCATCACCATGTCGCCCATTCATTTGTTTTGTCAATTACCCTTTTCCATTATGTTCCCCATGTTCTAATTTTGAGCAAATGTCAAAAGTATGATTTCAACATTTCATGTGACAATTTTAAAAAAATAAACCAAGCTAAATTTCTTCCATCTTGTTTTTTTTGTTCAATTTTCGCAAAGAAAAGTTTGTTGCCAACGTTCAAGAAAAAGTTCATCCATTGTAATTTGTCATCCACATTTCCATCCATAAATATTATTCATCTATGAACATGTGACAAAATATTCCTCCACGTCACCAGATATTCTATCCTAGGTGTTAAAAAATATTCTTGAAATATTTTGTCGACGTAAGAAAAATATTCTGAAAAAGATTTAGTTTTGTTCCCTTGTTCATGCTCACCTTCTCATGTTCATGCTTGCAAGCTCATGAACTAGCATCCCTAACATATTTGGTAGACCATATGAATATTGTCCCATGATGTCACCTTCATAGTAGATGAATATTTTCCAATAGTTGTTTCCAACATCTTGTGAGTTTGGTAAAAAAACACACATTCAAGGAATGTTAATGCGAGGTTGTGATTAGGAATGTTTGCTCAAAAAATGTCAATGTGCGAGAAAGAAGCATTGTGGATGATGTGTGCCTAAGAAAGATGGAAAGTCGATGTGAGGGCAAAAGGCCTAGCTAATAAATGCTTCTAGGAAGCCTAGGCAATCTAGTAGCAAACAAACACTTAGAATTTTGACAAAGGTCAAAAAGTAACATTATTGGACCAATGGGGAAAAAACTATTAATAAGGTTTGTCATTCAAATTAGGGACCTACCCTATTGTTGCCCATTTGATCGCCACATCTACAAATTTAAATCAACGGTCCCCATTTGTTGTTGGGTTACTTGTCTATTTAGTATACTACTAAAACATAGTTTTTATTTATGGGTTTCAAATATACTAGTGCAATTTTATTTTACTTTCCTTGAAAATCAACTATAAGAACTCATTGCACTTGTTTTCTTATTTCTAAAGCATATTCATTTTTTCAATTTGGACTTTAAATAGTAGGTTGAAAGTATGTTTGAATAAAAGTTGTCATTATGCACTTCAAACACACTTTCTTCCAATTTGCAAACATTCCAGCCATAATTTGATGCTACATAATGGTGCACCATATAAATATGTATGACTTTATATATATATATTTGGGAGTTTCATGTCAAATATGGACCTACTTGCAAGCAATTTTTTGATATGAGACAAAACTAGTGTTTCATCTAGTAGAGCAAAAGTAGAATGAATAACCATCAATATGCCTAATTTTTAATAGGAAATGCAAGCCATGTAAGTCTATTAAACATCTATTTAATTATATCCTTTAAATATTTCATTAAAACTTACATTACAATTGATTTTGTGGGACACCATAGAATTGCAGTAAGGTGGACTACTTTTTGTCTACATTACCTTGCCGGCACCCTCATATGAGCCATATGCCAAGTCTACATGTCAATACCTTCTTACATGTTGTAAAACAACATGTTCCAAATATCACATATGTAATTTATGTCTCACATGTGAGTTACTAGTTGGTGCATATTCATGCATACATTATAGTTCACATGCTTAAGACAACGGAAAAGAAGCTGAGAGTGATATAATATCAAGCTTTGAAATGTTTGTTCATTGAATGTGGGGTGTTTTCCTTTGTTTAGTTCATTTTTGTTTGGTTCATGTTGGATTGTTGGGATGTTGGTAGGCAATGCCATTGTGGAAGGAAGCAGTTCTAGTGGGCAATAAGGTATGCAAAGTTCTAGGATTGGTTAATATGTGCTCATGGATGATTTATGAGTTTTTTCAAATGATCTTTCGTATTGAACTTTTGACATTCAATTGAATTTATGTTTTAAAGGCCTACAAGCATTATTATCACCCCTTGAAAAGTACTAATGAGTAACTTGAACTCACTTAGAATCCACAAATCTTGGGCTTTTTTATGTTGAAAGTTTAATTTGAATGTGGGGAAAAGGTAGCCACCAAGTTATATTATTGTACATTGGTGTTTTTTCTAATTTGATGGTCACGTTTATAATGTGCATATATGTCCTTTCTCCTTTCCTGCCATTTCACCAATCTATAAATACTATTGTGGTGGTAGTCCACTTTCTAATTGCATTTAGAGTTTCCATTCAATTGAAAGACATTGTCTATGATTCTTACAAAACCATGGGTTTATTTAAGCTAAAGGTGTATTTATTGCCTTAAAAAATATGAGGTTTGGGTTTGTGAGTTTTGGGTTGAGGGAGATTGGCAACAAGTTGCTAGGGAAATGGAACATCCTTGTTGTATAATAATGAAGAACCATGGGCTTAGGATTAGATCAAACTAGATGTTGGACATTGAAATGCATGGTTGCAAAGTGGAGTATTGATTAGTGTAAATACAAACTACAATGGATTTTATGTGTCTCATACACCTTGGGAGAAAGTTTCAAGTCTAATCTAATTAGGCAATGTGTATTCATGTTAGTTATAAACATTATTTGAAGGTCTACAAGTAGGTCCATAAGGTAGTTGAAAATAATTGTTCATACCTTGCAACTATTTGACAATTCAATCATCTAGAATTTTTAATCCAACTAGTACGTACTTGTGGGTACTTGTATTATGTTTTTAATACTAATTATGCCCATGTTTTAGGGTCCTTGGGTTCAATATTTGTTGGAAGTGATATTTCAAGAAAAAACCATACTCGAAGGAAATAATATCTATGGTACATGGGGGTCTATAAGTATGCCCGTAGGGAAATTAAAAACATTGTTCATTAACTTCTATAGTAATCTTGGGGCTTAGGTTGACTTTTTCATAGGCTCAAATACATTGACAAACAAATTGGAAAGACTATTAAAATGGTTGCATGTTCATATTTTTTGCAAATTATATCCAATTAAGTATACCAATAGTTCTGCTTGGTTGTTCTACCTTGTATCATCCTTGCCATGCTCCCCTTTGCTGAATGGATGGATTGTTCAAAATTATTTTCTAATCTTTTCCATCCAAGCACATTTTGTTTCCAAATTGGTTGGAGGGAATTTTTCAATCAAATTTATAAATTGTGATAATTTTAAAGAAGATTTCTAAACCAAATCCTGTTATAAATTATATATGAAAATAACATTTCTTAATCAGTGTTTTATATTTTTGGCTGCCTGATGGAGACATATAAAAATTTGGTATTTAAAAAAAAATATTGAGTTCTAACAATGAAACACCCAAATATTAGTTTATTTATCGTTTTTTATTTTTTATTTTTTAAAAGCAAAATTTGGCAAAGAAAAAAAAGGTTTTTCCAAGATCTTTCTCCTTTAAAATGGATGGACATTTTATTTGAGTTTTTCAAAAAAAATCTCCTTTGGAATGATGAATATGTTTTTATTCCCTTCAACAATGTTCTTCTATATATGAAATGGTAGACAATTTTTTGTTTTTCCTCTTACCTCCCTCTTCATTAGAAAGGCTAGGGTTTTTCTTTGGCACCTCCAACTACCCTCTCTTTTGGAATTAAACAAACAAATTCCCTTTGTAACCTCCTACTAAAATGTTCTCCTATGTAAAACATGTCAATTCATGCATACTTAAAGTGATCTCATCACATCATTTGATTTTGAAATGTCTCTTCACCATCCCACACCCATGAAAATCATGAACATTGGCAATTGTGGTTTTGTTTATTCAATTTCAGTAGATGGACAAGCAATCATCTAAAAGTCAAGTAGAAAACATTTAGGAATCTTGATATGGATAGACAATAAACGAGGACCTGTAGTCTAAATCAAGCAAACTAAAAGACGAATTTGGTGGATTTTTTCCAAAAAACTCTTTTTGGGCTTTTGCAAGCCCTTTTTCTTGCTAAGTGGTGGAATCCACCCCCACCTCCCGAAAGATACCAATTATTGTAATGGAATAGAAGCCTTAAAATGACATCAAATATAAATAATGAACCATTATAGTTGGAAAAAATAAATTTCCATAAGTAATTACTACTAAATGGTATACATAAACTTGTTCATCTGGAATTGTAATTAGTGTATTAGATAGTTTGCAAGAATGCTTCATAAAGATTCTTCATTATAACACAAATTTTGAATGGCTTTTTGATTTATTTTAGTGAGTCTCATTATGAATTTACAATATTACATTCAAAAATTGGAAATTTTCCAATATACATAATTAAAACGACCTATATTGGCCACTGTATTGATGGGTCTATCATGAAAGTCATTGTTTATACTCTAACAAGGGATGCAAGAAATAAAGTAATTGGCAATCTTAAATGGAGATTCCATACACCACATTGCTAAACTTATAGCACACTCACAGCAACTACCACATGGTAGTATGATCGCCAATGGTTTGCTGCACAAGTCATTTAAATCATTAGAAAATGACCCACAAAACACCAACAACCATTTAAATTAATTATTTAAAGTTTTCTTAATGAACATGTGAGCAATTTTTTGTGTTTTTGTTAAATTCAAGAATAATTTAATTCTTTATATATATATTTTTATGCAAGTAATCAAAATTAATTTTTTGTTGAATAATCAAAAAAATCTATAGATGCAATCTTCTTTTGTAAAATCAAGACTGCTGATGATCATGAATGAAAATCACGACACAAAACATTGTTTGTGACCACTTTTATACATAATACAGTATACAATTCCATAACATAATTTCAAGTTTGAAATTCACTATTGGGGAGAAATGCATTGAATTAAAATCTTGATTTATAACCAAACAAAAAATGCATGTAGTTCAACATTTCATGCATTTC
>Ga0209208_10012596_pt1 | contig 10680 bp, 9 predicted proteins | sample S1TSphfallax_3_FD_187694 | JGI IMG/M metagenome (GOLD analysis project Ga0209208, IMG submission 187694) | Host-associated microbial communities from peat moss isolated from Minnesota, USA - S1T2_Fd - Sphagnum fallax MG (SPAdes) (version 2) | ecosystem: Host-associated > Plants > Peat moss >... | reverse complement strand
TTGGCGTTCACTCACAATACGACAAAAATCAATAGTGAATGTGTGTGCACAATGTGTGCGTGATGTGCATTCACCAAACACAATTGCTGAAAGAACCCTACCTTAACTTAATCAACCAACATCACAATATTTTGGGAAGAGTGTTAAAATATTAAATAATATGGAAGCTTAAGGATAATAATGAATGATATTTTTTTTAACCATTTCATTTTTATAAAGGATTAAAATAAAATAAGATAGGCCACCTAGTGAAACCATATTGCAAAATGTTAAAAATATTATATACCTACTATGGAAGCTCAAAGGGTAATGATTAATTAATTAATTAATAATAATAATATTATTATTTTACCATTTCATTTTCCAAGGAAAACAAACTAAAAAAAACAGATCTGAAGAACAAAAAAGAAGATGTATGTTGCACGTGTCCCATTCCCCAATCTCCACCTGTCACTTGTTGCCTTGGGTGAACCAGCACCTACCCACGTTGGTACCATGGTTAAAAATCCCAAATCTAAAAATCTAAAAATCCCAAAATTTATTTAATTAAATTATTTGTAAATATTACAAATATCCCCCCGCACTTGTTTCTTTCTGTTTTCACCTCAACAGGTCCAAAATATTACCTGCCACTCACCTAACTTTTACTCACCTACTCTGGGTTGGAAGTAAGTAGAGTTTTTACCATGACATTTGCACGCACATTTGGTGCTTTTCCATGGTGCCATTACGTGGCGGAATTTGACTGATGTTTGTTTGCGTGTACCACCGTTCCGCGCTGGAACAGTGGTCCCTCCATCATACCCTTGAGAGGTATTGTCTCTCTTCTCTCTCGCTCTCTTCCTCTTCTTCTTCTTCTTCTGCTCTCGTTGCTGCTGCTGCGGAGTTCTCGGATTCGCGGGTTTTGCATTCGCCATTTCTCTCTTCTCGTTGGTCAGTTGTGCGTTTTTGCGATTGCTGTTTCTTTGGGAATATTTTCGAAGCTTAATTTTTCTTTTTTTCTTTTTTTTGAAAAAGAAAATCCTACTATTGGTTTGTTTCCTGCCCCCTCCCCCCCGCCCCCCCCGGGCTGAATTCTTCTTGGATTCGACATCAATTTTAGCAACGCGCGAATCCGTCCGTCGTTTCTTTGCGTTCGATCGAGTTTCTGAGGCGGCCAGCGATCGAGATTGGCCGCTTTGCTTCATTCTGAATCGGTAAGTTTTACCCCCCTCCCCCCTTTGTGCAACTTCTTACATTCTTGGCGGAAGTGCAGGAGTCGTTTGCGGTGCTTATTAGTTCCCACCTCGTGGTAATATATTGTTGCACTCACGGATAGATTGATTTAAAGATCCAATTTCTTGTCATTACATGTTATGATTGAACGGAAATATCTTATTCTTTTGAGGATTCTGTTGAATTCTTCTCTTTTCCAGAGAATCCGGGGAATTCTGGTGGTTCTTTCTAGTAATTCGTGGCACCCGGACCTGTCTGTCCATTCTTCTTGTCGTTATTCGAAATCGCATCCGGCGTATTCCTTCGTCATCTATCTCGTGTCACTCGCAGAATTACCAAGGGGGAATGAACAGGCAAGACTCACGTGAGCACCTCTAAGGAACAACAAGCTTCTTGTCCAGCGAGCGAGTTTCTTTTTTGGCGATTTTGTCACTACTTCCAACAGACGGCACCTACAATCTCCCCCTCCAATTCTCTCGAGGTGAGAGACAGACAGACGGATGACAAGGTACTACAATGCACACATTCTTGATTCCTCGCTACAGAGCCATGGGAGAGAGAGCTGCTTCTACTAGGTTATCCCTTTAGTTTTATTACGAATTTTGAGCGTCTTTGTCCGATCAACGCGACGCACAGCTGTAGAGTCTTCGTATACTGGCATCCGATCTTTTCCACGGCACTGTGTGCATCAAGTATTTTAGACCAGCATGACTGCAGATCAGCTATTTTGAAAGTGTGGTTGATAATAAGTCTAAGGGAGCCTGTGCTCTTGAGAGAGTTATATGAGTATTAGTATACAACTCCGTTTTAGAGGCTTATATTAGGGCCTGTTCTTGACGTGGAACAGTTTTGGTCTTATGGTTCTGTAGGAAAGATCGCTGACAGTACTGCAGTGGAAGCGATCTCAAGAATGTTGAGCAGATGCAGGGATCTTCATGTTTCGGATATGTATAAGGAGCCTGTGAGACCTTGTGGTGACCTGACTAAACTACAGTATGACAAAAACTTGAGATTTATCTTTTGAGATTCTTCAGACCTGTCTGCATTTTGTAATGTAATATTAAAGACAGATTTTATTTTATTTTTGAATTTATTATTATTATTTTATGGTGCTAAGCATTGCACAAAACTGCTGTGGTCAAAATGTTTTGGAGCTCATGGGATCAGGGACCTGTTTGTTGCAGATTCTCGTGGAACAAAGGAACTGGTGCTGGACTCAGAGTTTGGTTAAGTGCAAAGGTTTAGTTTCAGGATGGCGGCATCTAAGCAAGTTGATGACTCCCTGCATGCACCTTTGTTGGGGAGCCATCTTGATAACAGGAGTACCTTTAGTTTTGCCAATGGAACGCAAGAGGATGAAGCCTTTTTGCCAGCAGATTACAACTTCCACAGATCCCACAGTACACCTGCTAGCCCAAGACCTGGGTCACTCACCAGTAGTGGAAAACATTTGGCCTTCAGTAAGGGTGAACCATTGGAATCGGAAGCAGAACATTTAGTAGCTGGTGACAAGAACCCATTTCAGCATATCCAAGATGCACATATGTTGAATTCTAGAGGTCATTCTCGACATCCAAGTGACAGAGAGCACCAAGCTACATCTCATCCAAGGCCTGGTGTTTCAAGTCGACGCCTGCGCAACCCCATTGAAAAGAAGTCTTTTGTGGTAAGGGCTGCACACAATGCAAAAACCAATCCCAAAAACTTCTTCTACACTGTATTACAAGGTGTAGTTCTGTGGCCAAAGTGGAGCTGGGCAGCAGTGAGTCAAAATACCGGTCTTACAATCTTATCTTTGAAACAAGGTCAGCTTCAAGACCTTGTGTTTACTGCACATCTGGCTTCCTGAGATCTGGTGGTAAACACAATTTAGGAGCTAGCATGTATGAACTCCATTGTATCTGCCGAGATCAAATTCTTGCTCACATCTTTGCCCCAACATCTTCAGATCTATGCTGATGTTTGCTTGTCTCATTTCTGAGTATGTCTTACGTGTGTGACTTTATACTCAAGGGTAACACATTAATTTGATGTTAGGGATACTGTACAGAAGAAGCCAGCAGCTGATACTATGTATCTGTTCTGAACTTTGATGTTTCCAGGGAGTTGTTTGTTTTTAAATTGAGGAACTTATTTGATCTTGTCATGATTTGCAGGGGTTGTAGCGGGCTTGGCCTCAATACTATGCATAATACCTTTCCCAGACCCATTTGATGAAATAAACTCGATAGCACTTTGGGCTGTAGTGACAACAGATCTGCTTTATGAGAGCAACATTGGCCTTTCTGTCAGCAAAGGCTTTAACCGAGTGGTGGGGACTCTAGCTGCAGGACTTATTGCTATGGCATTGAATCAGATTGGTCCAATTCTGGGGTACCAGATATATCCATACTTTGTGGTAAGGAAACTGTTTGTCTGAGTTGCAGTCTGGTGCAAACAAATGCCTAGGGGAGTGGGTGTCAAGTTTTTGCATTGTGGATGCATCTGTGATTTCTGTGCAATATTGCCTTGAGTATATGGATTTTTGAGAAACTAAATGTGCATGAACTGCACAGGTTTTCACTGTTGTAGTTGGGGGTGCCATCCTCCGTTTTTTGAAAGGAGTCCCACCCTTGAAGGATCAATGGGGCTATGCCTTCACTGTGGCAACCATTGCATTTCACCTTTTCATCATAACCGCCTACACACAACCTGAGAGGTGGACACTGCCAATGCTGAGGTTCTCCATGATTTTGCTGGGCTTCTTCATGTCTACTCTTGTTAACTTGGCTATCAAACCCATATATGCTGGAGATGCCCTCCATAAACTCGTGGCAAAAAATTTCGAGACTGCTGCTTCTGTGATTGAAAGGTGCAGTCCACACCCTTAGTCAACTGTGAGTGGCCTTGACATCCACATTGACTCAGTCCCTTCTCATTTCTTTGCTATTAGTCTTCTGAGTGCTTGCAGAACCAGGACTGAGCCTTCCAGTTGCTTCCAAAAATGTGACAAAATTCAGAATTTTATATGATGGTTTGCCTTAAGTTTTTGAGCACATTATTCTGTGCTACTCTACACCCACTATTGAAAGCTGATGAAGCCAGTGGGTAGTAATGGCAGCTAGTAGTCACTGCCATTTATGATGAAGGTCATGATTTGATACTTTGTGGGTGACACTGTCAAGGGTTTTTACTGCACTTGTTATTCTAGTGATGTTTGTTTGTAGTTCCTCTGGAATTGACACAAAGTGTTTTTGTGGATTTTTCTCTGCAATTTCATGGAAAGTTTTGTTCCATTGGGGATATTTGTGCTACTTGGTCTGAATTTTCAGACCAGCACAACAGCTCCTTTATCCCAACAAGAAGAGAATTTATTGGCATGTGAAATCAGGCAGCCTTTGCTGTTGAATACAGTTTGTGTTGGGCCAGGAAGGATCTGGAGAATTCTTGCAGTGGAATCTCAATATTGTTGATGTTTTAACATTTTTAAGTGCATGCTAGCAATTACATGCAAGAACTGTGTACATCTCTAGGTAGGCTTGTTTCTTGCTCCAATCAGTGGGCTGCACAAGACAAGCAAAGGAGTTATGGAGTTCACAGGAAACCTTTGTTTGCAGGTGTGTTGAGGAGTACATCAATGATACAAAGCTGGACCATGTCCCTGATATACTCAGTGGTCTCTCTGTGGATGACAAGATCCACCAGAGCTATCATGAAGTGGTGATGTCTGACTCAGATATTGACAAACTGGTGAGTCTCAGTTGGCCTCTCAAAATGTCTGGTGTGGTTTATTTAGCTGAACTTGATTTGACCTTTCTGAGGCATCTTCATCTCTGGTGCTTTTTCACAGCCAGGGTATTAAACTGTGTCCTAAAATATCACAACCTAGAGAATATGCAAACATAACCAATGAGCAAGAGACTTGGCTTGTGTCAGGATCTTATCGCCTTGGGCCATATCTAAGTCAAAGTTGCTGTTGCCATGTTTGCTTGGGATCTGAGCAGCCAAACCTTTCAAAAATCATGGACTTCTTCTCTTGTGCACAGGGTTCACCCGTGTGTGATTGCTTGGGGTGCAGCTCAGTGCAGTGCATTGGGAGCCTTGCCATGGTCCATTCTTTGTGGGCTACCCCTGGTATCGATATGATGACATCACTGACTACCTGCGCTACACTTTGTATGATGTTATTGCACTTGACTCATGTTTACGTGCCAACATTCAAGCTCCCAAGCATCTGAGGGAACTTTTTGCAAAGGTTTGTCCACTCTTTTTGTCACACTGTTGTGTACGTTTGGGATGCAGTTCAATGTTGATTTGAGGACACGGTGGTTGTATTGGTTTTAGAAGACAAGTTAAGAAAAGGTTCAGTGAGGTAACTGGTAAACCCTCTATTCCCTATTCCTGCCTATCAGGTCCACTAAATCCCATTCCCACTCTTGGAGTCCTTTGTTTATCTCCTCATTATTTACTCTTAATAGAAGTGTGGCCATTTATCTGTCAACATGATTGACATTTTTCAGTTCCTGTCATGATGACATTTTTCGGTTCCTGTCATGAGCAACAAGAGGTTTTGACATGTAGTGGGACTGCAGGATATGGACACAATTGCTAAGGAGTGTGCAAATGTGCTGAGAACTTTGGGTGACAGTATGAAAAACATGAAAAAGTTTGCATCTAAGGACATAATGCGCCAAGCACAGGAGGCAGCTGTTTTGCTTCAGTATAAAATATATCTTCACACTCATCTTCTTTTAGGTAGTGGAGCACTTGAGTCCCCCAGGTATCCAGCATATATGGCTTCCCTTTCTCCATTTTCAAACACACAACCAAGGGAAGTGCCACAAGCTCATAGTGCATTTGCTAGAAGTGAGACCAGAGGTGAGCATTATTCAAAAAGTGAAGATGGGAAGGTCAATGAGAACAATGGTGGAGAGACCCTCTTGGGAGAGATGGATGAACATGCTGCCCGTGACTCTTCTCCTGGTGTTCAATATGGTCCTATTGAAACAGAAAAGCATGATGCTTCACTCAGTGCAAAGTTTGGTTCTCCAGGGAGACCTGTTATGATTGACACTTTCTCACAAGGCACATCCAAAACCTTCAATAAGTCAAGACCTGCACAGCTGAAGTCAAGGCAGACTCCAGTACAGATGCAACATGAGGGCTCACCTGGTGTGATCATCTCAATTCCTGATGAACAGTTTTCCAGAAGTTCATCAAGCCGAGAAACTCCAGAGCTAGAAGAAAGGCCTGTGCCTGGCAAGAGCCCTCGGGGGCCAAATAGGTCAGTTCGATGGGAGGAGCAGTTCATGCAGCGATGGGCTAGTTTAGGGCGTAACTGGGATGGCACGCTGGAGAGAATCTCAGCATTGTCATTAGTCAAGTTTGCTTCACTCCTAATTGAAGTCGTTTCAAAGCTTAATTTTGTTGTTGAAAGTGTAGAAGAACTAAGTGAACAGGCTAGATTCAAAGAGATAGCTTCTGAGTAGGTTCAGACTGGCACACTAGGTGCCCAGATTGTGATAAGAGGCTTGAGTGAGTCATCTGGTCAGCCCCCAAAGACTAGAGGTTAGGCAAAGGCAATCGCTGGTGAGTCCTGCTATGTCAAGGGTAAGAAATAATAAACCTGGCAAAAGCTCAACAAAGTGGGGGTGATAAGTGCCTCGATCTGTTGTGCCTTAACCATATAATTAAGTTATTGCAAGTGTGTGGTAAGTCTGCCACACTTTTGCAAGTCTTGATATGTTTCTGATAGCTGCCATCAAATTCTTGACTCTGGGGTTGGGGCTGGTCAAGAAAGACTACTTTTGAAGGCTGAAAGTCTTGGGAGGATGAAAACTTAATGCGGATACTGGCTTCACATGCTTCCTCAATTGCTGAAGTGAAGCTGAGCAAGGAGTTTTCCATGATGTTCATCATCAGGGTAAGTTTTTTCCCCTGTGATTTTTGGTTGGGTGGGTGCTGGATTCTTTCATGTAAGGAAGATAAAAGAAATGAAATTCAATGCTTCAAATTGTTTCAAAGGAGAAGATATCACTTGAATGGAATAGCACCGCTAACTTTCATTTCATCAGCAATAAGTTTGTGACTTATTCTTAGGACACCAAACTGGCCAGAGTGAACCAACAGCCACCAGTGCACCATTGAGTGTGAAGCCTGTTATGACTCTGCTGTGGATGAATCCCGACTGAATTGATGTTGGGTTTCACCATGGTAACCTATTATGTGCAAAGGATAGGTCATTTAAGTAGGGGATAATAGAATGTTTACTTGGTAAGTGGACGCACATGTAGATGGTTGGTACCTACATAGATAAAGACTAGTGGATTCTTAGTAGGTTGGTATTCTAAAACAGAAACTGAGCTAACCACTCCAGAGCTTGGAGCCCAAGGGAAAAATTGTTTCGTGTCCAGCCACCCACTATCCATTCCTCATGGTGCAACAGTGGCTTGTTGGTTCACTCTGGCCCACCATGTGCCTAGCTTGTCATGTCCTTAGATGTTGTTGTGGGAGTTTGGAAAGTAATGCAGACAACAGTTTCCTTGAGATGCAATCTACTATGCTTCCAATGTGGGTTTGGTTGCTTCTTGACTTTCACCCATTTGGACTCACATCACATTCTCAATTTGGGACTTACTACTTGTGGTTGTTTGTTGAATTTGGAGTTGAACTTTTTAGGGCTTGCTAATTGAATTAAGACACCAATGATTGAATGAATGATTAATTGAGGTAAGGACTTAAACATTAATTGAGGTGAGGACTTCTATCTGAAGTAGTGTTCCTTTTTTTCATTTCTGCAATGTAACTAGTGGTGCCACAACTGAAGGCCATGGGCTGTTGAACTGGCTAAAACTAAGATGTGTTGGGAGCTCTATCTGGTGCCATTGGAAATTCTTTTATCTCCGCATGGTGGTCACTTAAAATGTAGAAGCGAAAAGTTTGGCCCCTCCAAATTTAGAGGTGAAGAAATCTGGCTGTACTTGGAATCTAGTTTTAAAAATTTGGCTAATCTTCTTTTGCATTTGGAGTTTTAAGATGATGTGTAAAATTATTTTTATTTGTTGAAATTTGACAATTACTTGTTCCAAACCCTAAATTTTTTGGCTAATCTTCTTTTGCATTTGTAGTTTTAAGATGATGTGTAAAATTATTTTTATTTGTTGAAATTTGACAACTACTGTCCCGAACCCTAAAGTTTAGGGCATGTGAGGCAGCACTATAAAATGCATTTTGCACACATAATGCAAATTGCAAGCACACTTAAACAAAAAGCACCAACAACATATGAAAACATGCACTAGTAAACACAAGCATTTATGGAGGAATTGAACCCTTAGAACTAGCCATTTTAGTACAAGTGATTTACAAAATCAACCCAAGTTAGCTAACAGTTACAACTTCAAGAAGACATGCAAAAACAAAAGGTTTCCACCCCATGCACCAACTAGGTTTTTCTAGAGCAAAAGGTTGTTTTTGATCACCTCAACGTGTTTTGGAAATGACTTCACAATTTGGCTACTACTAGGGCTGCAACTAATAGTAAGGATAGACAATCCCAAGAACATCTCATGAAATAAAAACCTTATTTTTAGTTTTCGAATCAATTTTTTTTTAACCCCCGAATCAATTTTTTTTTAACCCCAACCAAAACACCCACAAAAGCGTATAATTGCATTGAAAACTAAACTAAATAAAAAACTAAAATGCAAGAATGATGGAAACCTTGTTTCAACCCTTGAATCAAAAAATTTACAACCCTTGCCTTACAAAACACATAATTGCAATCCTCTGGCTTATCACCAACAGTCTGTTTAGGGTTCCAAACTATATGATGGCAACTAAACACGAGGGTTGCACAAAATAAAATAATATACAAAGGAAAGTTCCAAGGATTTATCTTTGCAAAAGGTTTTTCAATAATGATCCAACAACAACAAATACATCTTCAATGACAAAGGCATGCATCATGGTCTCGAAATCATGATGCACTACTACCCATATATATGTTGGTCATTTATTTCAAAGGCCAAATGTTAAACTCTAGCATTTAAATCAAGTATCCATTGCGTCTAAATGTTTTCATGCTTGCACTCAAGCAATGACTTGAAGGCCCATAAAGTGACTATAGTAAAATTGAAAGTTTATTCACAATACATGTTGTACAAATCATTTAGACTAAATTGATAGTAACCATAAGGTCACGTGCAAACACATTTGTGCAAACTTAACGAAAGCATGTGCATGCATAGATTCTAGCAAAGGTAATATACAAACAAGTCCCAACAAAATCTAGAGGTCAGACATATGTTCATAATTCATTTTTGCTTATTGGTTTGTAGGGCTATTTAACACCATCTTCACCAAAAGTGTTATGTATTATGTCATCACTTTTTTTTGTAGGGCTCAACATCAAAATCCACTTCATTTTCACATTTTGGAGAATCTTGTTCCCCTTTGTTCACAAGATCTCAACAAGTTTTGTAAACTCTACATGTATCTTCAGTGAATGAACAAAGTAACCATGTAAGGTTTCTAACAAATTCTCAAAGTGTATCACCAAAAACAAACCTAATGAGGTGATAGGGTTTACAATGCCAAATTTGTGTGATGGGCCATAAAATGGATCCTTAGAGAATTAGGAACATAATTGCCACAAATTTAATTTGTAACACCAATCCTTGTGCCTTGAAAGACTTTAATGCCATATGCTCGAAAACATATGAACTTTTGGGCAACTTGGTCTTATGGTAAGCCACCACCTATTATCAACACTTCCATAATCACTTTAGTTAGGGTATCACTCTTTAATCTTGTAACCATCCAATCCAAATATATGAAAATGGGAATCCTTACATAGTTTTCCACCACATAATATTGGATAAACAATCATAATTGGTTGTCAAATATAAATACCTTGTCATAATTGAAAGCAATGTAATGTGTAGCTTGAACTACCCCTTTGTTGCCCTCATCATCACTTGGTGCATGAATTCTACCATGGTCCAACTTGAGCCGAATTCAAATGTTTATTGTTGTTTTCTTGGCATTGCCAAGAATTCAAACAATGGCTTCAATGATTCATATATCCCAACATCGAACGACCTTGTTGTAACAAATGAAGGACCATGGCAAATTGAACAACTTTTTTTTTTTTTTTTTTTTCCCCTACCACCCCATTTGCCAATTATGCACTAATATTCTCCTAGTTGAAAGAAGTAAACATTTTCTAGTTCTTGGCATGCTTTCAAACTTTGGAGTATTATACTTGGCCCTTGTTTCACATCAAACCCTATATTCATCTTAGTTTTTTTATGACCTACATGCTTACAAAAAAAGTCCCACTTAGGAGCAAACAATTTGTCCTTCCTTTCTACTTTAGTACAAATATCACTTTTGATAGTGTGCAAGCTTCCATCTTCCCCTATAAACACTTAGCCCATGAGAGTTTTGTAAATAATTTGTTTTGGAACTTTCTAGTGGTGTCAT
>Ga0209208_10012595_pt1 | contig 10681 bp, 7 predicted proteins | sample S1TSphfallax_3_FD_187694 | JGI IMG/M metagenome (GOLD analysis project Ga0209208, IMG submission 187694) | Host-associated microbial communities from peat moss isolated from Minnesota, USA - S1T2_Fd - Sphagnum fallax MG (SPAdes) (version 2) | ecosystem: Host-associated > Plants > Peat moss >... | reverse complement strand
GCAGCGAGCCTCACGGCCACGGGTGCGACCGTCGCGGCGATCGCCGCCGACGTCGGCGATGCAACCCAAGTCGGCGCACTCTTCGATGAAACGGTGAAGCGGTTCGGCCGCCTCGACGTGTTGGTGAATAACGCCGGCATCGAAAAGAAGACGCCGTTCGTCGACCTCCCGCTCGAAGCTTGGCAGAAAATCCTCACGGTCAATCTCACGGGGACGTTCCTGTGCTCGCAGCGCGCGGCGAAGCAAATGATCGCGCAAGGCGACGGCGGCCGGATCATCAATATCTCGTCGGTACACGAAAACATCCCGATGACGCTCAACGCGGCCTACAGCGCCTCGAAGGGCGGGATCCGGATGCTGATGCGTACGATCGCGGTCGAGCTCGCGCCGCACGGAATTCTCGTCAACAACATCGCGCCCGGCGCGGTCGACACGCCGATCGACGCCGGCGTCGAATCGAACACGGCCGAACTCGCCCAGCTCCTCGCCGAGATCCCGCTCAAGCGGATGGCCAAGCCCGAAGAGGTGGCGGCGCTGGCGGCGTTTCTGGCCTCCGGCGAGGCCTCGTACTCGACCGGATCGACGTTCTTCATCGACGGCGGGATGAGCCAGAAGGGCGGGTCCCTCTAGCAGGCCTGCTAGACCCGATTCGCAACGCGGTGAAGAGTGCTATACTCGCCGGGCGAGGACGGGCCGGTCGAGGCAACGGGGCGGGCGCCGGGGGCGCAACTCTTCCGTTAGCACTCTCGGTTCTAGAGTGCGAATGAACGTCGAACGCATGACCCAGCGCGTTCAGGAGGCGCTCAACGCCGCCTACACGCGCGCGCTTACCGAGCGCAACACGCAAACAAACCCCGAGCATGTGCTCGCCGCCGTCCTCGACCAGCCGGACGGCGTCGCCGTCCCGATCCTGAAGAAGGCGGGGCTCGATCCGGCCACCCTCGATCGCGAGGTCAGCCGCCTGATCGGCGCGCTGCCGCGGTTCTCGGGCGCAAATTCCGACAACAGCACCGTCACCGTGGCTCCCGCCCTGACGCGGCTCCTCGGCAAAGCCGATGAGGAGGCAAAGGCGCTCTCCGACGACTACGTCTCGGTCGAGCATCTCTTGCTCGCGATGGCCGACGACGCCGGCCCGGTCGGCTCGCTCTTCCGCCGCAGCGGCCTCGGCCGCGACAAGTTGCTCGCGGCGCTGCGCGAGGTGCGCGGCAACCAGCGCGTGACCACGCAGAACCCCGAGGGCACCTACCAATCCCTGGAGCGGTACGGGCGCGATCTCACGAAGGCCGCGAAGGCGGGCAAGCTCGATCCGGTCATCGGCCGCGACGACGAGATCCGCCGCGTCGTGCAAGTGCTCTCGCGGCGCACCAAAAACAACCCGGTCCTCATCGGCGAACCCGGCGTCGGCAAGACGGCGATCGTCGAGGGGCTCGCGGAGCGCATCGTGCGCGGCGACGTCCCCGAGGGGCTCAAGAACAAGACGATCATCTCGCTCGACATGGGCGCCCTGATCGCCGGCGCGAAATATCGCGGTGAATTCGAAGAGCGGCTCAAGGCCGTTTTGAAAGAAGTGCAGAGCGCGAACGGCGCGGTGCTGCTCTTCGTCGACGAACTGCACACGGTCGTCGGCGCGGGGAAGACCGAGGGTTCGATGGATGCCGGCAATCTGCTCAAGCCGATGCTGGCGCGGGGCGAACTGCACATGATCGGCGCGACGACGCTCGACGAGTACCGCAAGTACATCGAGAAGGACGCCGCGCTCGAACGCCGCTTCCAGCCCGTGCTGGTCGATCAGCCCTCGGTCGAGGACGCGATCTCGATTCTGCGCGGCTTACGCGAGCGTTACGAGCTCCATCACGGCGTGCGCATCAAGGATGCAGCGCTGGTGGCGGCCGCCGTGCTCTCGAACCGCTACATCACCGATCGCTTCTTGCCCGACAAAGCGATCGATCTGGTCGATGAGTCCGCGGCGAAGCTGCGCACCGAGATCGACTCGATGCCGACCGAGCTCGACGAAGCCTCGCGCCGCATCATGCAGTTGCAGATCGAACGCGAAGCGCTGCGCAAGGAGACCGACGGCGCCTCGAAGGCGCGGCTCGAGAAACTCGAAGCGGAGCTCGCCGAACTCGGCGAGCAAACGGACGCGCTCAAAGCGCGCTGGCAAGCGGAGAAAGATTCGGTCCAGGGCTTGCGCGATCTGCGCGAGCAGATCGATGCCACCAAGGTCGAGATCGATCGCGCTTCGCAAGCCGCCGATTACGCGAAGGCCTCGGAACTCAAGTACGGTCGCCTTGCCGAGCTCGAGCGCCGGCTGCACGAAGCGGAAGCCCTGCTCGGCTCCGCCGATCGGTTGCTCAAAGAAGAAGTCGACGAGCACGACATCGCCGAGATCGTCGGCCGCTGGACCGGGATTCCGGTCAGCAAGCTGCTCGAGGGCGAGATCCAGAAGCTGCTCAACCTCGACGTCGAGTTGCACAAGCGCGTCATCGGTCAGGAAGAAGCCGTCACGGCGGTCGCCGAGGCGATCGTGCGCGCCCGCTCGGGGCTGGGCGATCCGAACCGGCCGCTGGGATCGTTCCTGTTCCTCGGCCCGACCGGCGTCGGCAAGACGGAGCTGGCCCGCGCGCTGGCCGGGTATCTGTTCGATGACGAACGCGCGATGATCCGCATCGACATGTCGGAGTACCAGGAGAAGCACACCGTCGCGCGACTGCTCGGCGCACCGCCCGGATACGTCGGCTACGACGAAGGCGGCCAACTGACGGAAGCCGTCCGGCGCCGCCCGTTCTCGGTGGTGCTCTTCGATGAGATCGAGAAGGCGAATCCCGATATCTTCAACGTCTTCTTGCAAATTCTCGACGACGGCCGGCTGACCGACGGTCAGGGCCGCACGATCGATTTCAAGAACACGATCGTGATCATGACCTCGAATATCGGGAGTAATCGCATCCTCGACTACCGCAGCGAAGATCCCGCCGAGTTTGCGGTCATGCGCGCGACGGTGCTCGACGAGTTACGACAGCACTTCCGGCCCGAGTTCCTCAACCGGATCGATGAGATCGTGGTGTTTCACGCACTCACCGAAGAGCAACTCAAAGCGATCATCGAGATCCAACTCGACCGCGTGCGCGAACGGCTTGCCGACCGTCGCATCGGGCTCGAGATGTCGGACGAGGCAAAGGCGCATTTGGTGCACGTCGGCTACGAGCCCGCCTACGGCGCGCGGCCGCTCAAGCGCGCCGTGCAACGCGAGGTCGAAACCCCGCTCGGCCGCAAGATCCTCGCCGGCGACGTCCGCGACGGCGATCTCGTGCGGATCGGCTTCGACCGCGACCGCGGCACGCTCACCTTCGCCACCGTCGATCCGCTCCCGCAAATGCCCGCCTTCACGCACTAGTTTTTAGGTTTTCCTAGTGCTATGAAGAGGCGCGCCTAACTGAACTTTTCGCGAGGACACGCGTTCAATATATGGTAGTTTCCAAAGAGGGACTACCCCGAAATTTTTTGCTTCAAAAGGAGCCTCGCGTGAGCGACCGTCTGTCTCGTAAGTCTGCAATCATCAACCTGATCGGCATGCCGCTCGCCGCGGCCGGCGTTGCGTCGGTCGCCGGCGCGGCCGATGCTGCGCCGAAGTCCGGAACCACCCCGCAAGCATCCGTTATGTACGTTTCGAAATCGACCAACGGCAAGTACTGTAAGGGCTGCAAGTTCTATTTCGGCAGCACGACCAAAGCCGGCGGCTGTTCGATCGTCGCCGGATCGATCGCTCCGATGGGCTACTGCGTGGCCTTCGCCGCCAAGTCCTAAGAAAATCGGAGAAACGCGCGTTTTCCGGCAGGGTACACAAAAACCCAGCCGGTAACGCGCGGGGATGACGCAACGAATTCTCCGCTCCATCGTCGGGGCGGCACTGATAGCGGCGCTCGTCGGGGCGCCGCTTTCGCGTGCCCGCGCGCAAAGCGCCGCCCCCACCATCGCCGTTTCGATGACGCTTGCCGTCGACGCGAGCGAGGCGACCCGCGGCATCCTCCACATGCACGAAACGATCCCCGTTTCGGCAGGGCCGCTGGTCCTCGAATATCCGAAGTGGATCCCCGGCGAACACGGGCCCAACGGCCCGATTCCGAACCTCGCGACGATCGTGATGTCGGCCGGCGGTCAGCGCCTCGCCTGGACGCGCGACCTTGACAACATGTTTGCCTTCCACGTCACGCTCCCGCCGGGGGCGACGACGCTCGACGTGACGTTCGACTATCTGGGCGCGCAGGGCGGAAACTACAGTTCCTCGCGTCTATCGACGCCGAACCTGCTCTCGCTGACGTGGAACAAAGTGCTGCTCACGCCACACGAGGACGATTACCGCACGATCGAGATCGCGCCGACGCTCACCCTGCCGGGCGCCGATTGGAAGTTCGGCACCGCGCTCGAGACCGCGTCGCAATCCGGCGCGACCGTCTCGTTCAAACCGGTCACGATGGAGATGCTCGTCGATTCGCCGCTCGACGCGGGGATCAACGTGCGCAAATGGCCGCTCGGCGATTTCGACGGTGCGCCGGTCGAACTCGATGCGTTCGCCGATACGCCTGAAGAACTCGACGCCTCCGACAAGACGATCGACAAATTCAAGAACCTCGTGCTGCAGATGAAGGCCAACTACGGCGCGCGGCACTTCAACCATTACACGTTCTTGCTGACGCTCTCCGACGTGATGCCGGGCGAAGGCGTCGAGCACCATCAGTCCAGCGACGACGGGACCGGCGGTGACTTCCTGACCGATCCGATGGGGCTCGCCGGCGAGGGCGATCTCTTACCGCATGAATTCAACCACTCGTGGGACGGCAAGTACCGCCGGCCCTTCGATCTCGCAACACCGAACCTGCAAGTCCCGATGGAAGACGACTTGCTCTGGGTGTACGAGGGGATGACCCAGTTCGAGGGCACGCTGCAAGCCGAACGCAGCGGCATCTGGACGAAAGAGCAGTGGATGCAGGCGCTGGCGGGCTACTACGCGTCGCTCGATTCCACCACCGGCCGGCTCACGCGTCCGCTGGTCGACACGGCGGCGTCGGGACCGTTCCTCTACGATGCGCCGCGTGGCTGGAATTCGGCCCGCCGCGGCGTCGACTTCTACGATGAGGGTGCGCTGCTGTGGCTCGAAGCCGACGAGATCATCATGCGCGAATCGCACGGCAAGAAATCGATCGAAGATTTCTGCCATCTCTTCTTCGGGCCGCCCGACACGGGACCGAAAGTCGTACCGTATCATCGCTCGGATGTGATCGCGGCGCTGAGCGCCGTGCAGCCCTACGATTGGACGGACTTCTTTCACAAACGCATCGACGACATCGCGCCGCATCCGCCCGATCCGTTCACGCTCGGCGGTTACAAAGTCGTCTACCTCGACCATCCGTCGAAAGCGCAGCTCGGCGGCGGCCGCTATCGCGGGCTCGACGCGCGCTTCTCGCTCGGCATCTCGGCCGGGGGAGACGGCACGATCTTCGATGTGATCCAGGGATCGCCGGCGGCGAAAGCCGGGATCGGACCGGGGATGAAGATCGCCGGGATCGACGGCCGCACCCTTACCGGCGGCCAGTCGCAACTCGACGACGCGCTCAAGGCGGCCGAACACGGCGCCGCCGTGAGCTTGCTCTTGACCGGCGGCGACGTGTATCGCGAAGTCACCGTCCCGTATACCGGCGGCCCGCGCTACCCGCAACTCGAGCGCGTGTCTGATGTGCCGGACCGCTTGAGCGAGATCGCCAAACCGCGCTAGCGGCGCGACCCGCGAATCCGGAACGCGACGATCGCAAGGTCGTCGCGTTCCGATTTTCTCGTGTATGCGCGCAGCCGCCCGACGATCGTCTCGACGAGCGCTGCCGGCGACGTCGCCGCCGCCTCGGCGAGCCAGCGTCGCACGCCGGCGTCGGTGAGAAATTCACCCGCGGCGTTGCGTGCCTCGGTGAGGCCGTCGGTGGCGAGGAAGACGATTTCGTCGGGTGCGAGGCGGCGCGAGCGCGCCGCAAACGTTTCGCCCGGGATGATCCCGACGATCGGTCCCGTCGGCGCGAACGTGGTGATCTCGCTGCCGCGCACGATGTAGACCGGTTCATGCCCGGCGTTGACGTATTCGAGCGTTGCCGTGCGGCGGTCGAAGATCGCGACGAACACCTCGACGAAACTCTCGGCCGATCGTTCGGAGGCGCAGAAGAGCGCGTTGAAGCGGGTGACGATCGTTCCGACGTCGGTGTATTCGGAGGCGAACGCGCGCAGGGCGTTGCGCACGAAGAGTGCGTCGAGCGCTGCGCTCACGCCCTTCCCGCTAACGTCGGCGATCGCGATCAGCCGCCGGTCGGCGTCGAGCGCGAACACGTCGTAGGCATCGCCGCCGACGCGCGCACCGTCCATCGCGGAGAGATAATGCGTCGCGACGTCAAGATGCGGACTCGGCGGCGGCACGATCGTGAAGCCGCTCTGCAGTGCTTCGGCGACGGCCCGCTCGCGATCGAGATCGTAGCGCAAACGCGTCAGGATCAGCGCGAACGCCAGCAGTTCGATTCCGACGACGACGATCGCGCCGTAGCCGATGTACGATGCATTGCGGATACGCAGCGTTCGCATCGCGAGCAGCCGATTGTAGTCGGCGACGAGCTGCGGGGCGATCTCACCCTGCATCACCGCGCGGAAGCGCGCCACGAGCGCCTCGCCGGGCCCGTAGATTTCACGCGCATCGGCGGTGCCGGCGATGACCCGCGCGCCGATCGTCTCGCGCCAGCGCGCATTGAGCCCGATCGCGCGATCGATGGTCGCCGGATCGACGACGGGTTCGCCCATGCCCACGATCGTGCTGCCCCGCAAGGCTGCCGCGTACGAAGCGAAGTCGCGCTGCGCCCCAGCGCAGGTCCGCAGTTCGCGCCGGTCGTGGGTGACGGCGTAGCCGCGGATCGCGTTTTCCTGGTCGATCTGCGCGCGCGTCATCTCGGCTGCATCGAGTTGGGCATCGCGAACCACCGCGACATCTTTGTTGATGTCGTTGAGTTGACGTATTACCTCGAAGAGCCCAACCAGACCGACCGGCAAGATCAATGCGACCAGGCCGAATGCAACGATGAGCCCCCGCAATGAAAAGCGGACGCGGTTCACGGTCGGAACCTTGCGCCAGCGGGAGGCTTCCTCCCGCCCCGCCGACGCGAGAATGTGGTTAGACGGTTGCCTTTTCGCGCTTGCGATTCCGCAAGCGATCGGTTTCACTCAGCAGTCGCTTGCGAATGCGGATCGACTTGGGCGTCACTTCGACGAGCTCGTCGTCCTCGATGAATTCGATCGCGCGTTCGAGCGACATCTCTTCGGGCGGCGAGACCTTGGTGGAATCATCCGATCCCGAAGCGCGCATGTTAGTCAGCTTCTTCGCGCGCACGACGTTGATCGCGATGTCCTTGTCGTCGTTGGCCCGGCCGACGATCATGCCTTCGTACACGTCGACCTGCGGGCCGACGAAGAACCGGCCGCGTGATTCGAGGCCGACCATCGCGTACTCGGTCGTCACGCCGGTTTCGCTCGCCACGAGCGCGCCGTTCGAGCGGCCCGGGATCGAGCCGGCCAGCGGCTGGTGATCGTAGTAGGTGTGCGACATGATCGCCGTGCCGCGCGAGAGCGTGAGCATCTCGCCGCGCAGCCCGAAAATCGCGCGGGTCGGCATCGTGTACTCGAGCCGGCGCGAGTCGCCGACGTTGATCATGTTCGACATGATCGCGCGGCGGCGGCCCAGCGACTCGATGATCGGCCCGGCATACTCTTCTTGCACGTCGACGACGACGTACTCGACCGGCTCCATCTTCACGCCGTCTTTTTCGGTGATGATGACCTGCGGCTTGGAAACGGCGATCTCGTAGCCTTCGCGACGCATCGTCTCGATGAGGATCGAGAGATGAAGTTCGCCGCGGCCGCGGACCTCGAAGGTATCCGCGCTCTCGGTGTCTGCCACGCGCAGCGCGACGTTGGATTCGAGCTCGCGCATCAGGCGCTCGCGGATCTGACGCGAGGTCAGGAACTTGCCTTCTTTGCCCGCGAACGGCGAGGCGTTCACCATGAAGTACATCGAGACCGTCGGTTCGTCGACGGCGACCGCGTTGAGACCCTCGGGGGTCGACGCGTCGGTGATCGTATCGCCGATGTTGAGCCCCTCGATGCCCGAGACGCAGACGATGTCGCCCGCCGAGGCTTCCTCGGCGTCGATCCGGTCGAGGCCTTGGAACGTCAGGAGTTTCGTGAGCCGCAGCCCGTTCTCGACCGCGCCGTCGCGCGCGACCTTGGCGATCGGGGCATTCACTTTGGCCGTGCCGCGGAAGACGCGGCCGATGCCGATCCGGCCGACGTACTTGTTGTGGTCGATCGCCGAGACGAGCATTTGGAACGGACCGTCTTCGGCCGGCGCCTCGGGGATCGATTTCTTGATCGTCTCGAAGAGCGGTTCGAGGTTCTCGCTCTCGGCATCGAGCGAATACTTCGCGATGCCGGCGCGGCCGTTCGTATAGACGATCGGAAAATCGGCCTGTTCGTCGGAGGCACCGAGCTCGATGAAGAGGTCGAAGACTTCGTTCACGACTTCTTCGGCGCGCGCGTCCTTGCGGTCGATCTTGTTGATGACCACGATCGCGCGCAGGTCGAGTTCGAGCGCCTTGCGCAGCACGAACCGCGTTTGCGGCATCACGCCCTCGGCCGCATCGACCAGCAGCACGACGCCCTGCACCATCTGCAGCACGCGCTCGACCTCACCGCCGAAATCGGCGTGGCCCGGCGTGTCGACGATGTTGAATTTCACATCGCCGTGGATGACGGCCGTGTTCTTGGCCAAAATGGTAATGCCGCGCTCTTTTTCGAGCGGGTTCGAGTCCATGACGCGGACGTCGACGTGTTGACCCTCGCGGAAAACGCCGCTCTGTTTGAGCATGGCGTCGACGAGCGTGGTCTTCCCGTGGTCGACGTGGGCGATAATTGCGACGTTGCGCAGATCTGATCGAGTTCTCACGACCCCCTATTCTAACACATTGGGGAAGCGGAGTCAGCGACCGAAGCGGCGTTGCCTCGCGGCGAAGGTCGCGAGGGCCGCATCGAACGCCGCGCCGTCGAAGTCCGGCCAGGCCACCGGCGTGGAAAAAAGTTCCGTGTACGCGCACTGATAGAGGAGAAAATTGGATAGCCGCAGATCGCCGCCGGTCCGCACGAGCAGATCCGGATCGGGCTGGCCCGCGGTGTGGAGGCGGCCGGCGATCGCCGCGTCGTCGATCGCTTGCGGATCGAGTGCGCCGCTGAGCACGTCGGCGGCGATGCCGCGCACGGCGTCGGCGAGTTCGGTGCGGGCGCTGTAGTCGACCGCAAGGTTGAGGGTGAGTCCGGTGCAGGCCGCGGTCTGGGTTTCCATCTCGCGCAGCGCGCGGGCGACCGCGAGCGGCAGCCGGTCGCGCCGGCCGAGGATGCGCACGCGCACGTTCGCCCGTGCGAGCGCGGCGGCTTCGTGGCGCGCGAAGTGCGTCGCGAGGTCCATCAAGCCGCCGACTTCGGCCCGCGGCCGGGCCCAATTCTCTTCCGAGAACGCGTAGGCGGTGAGCACGTCGACGCCGGCATCAGCCGCGGCCGCGACGACCTCGCGCAGGGCGGTCAAGCCGCGCCGGTGGCCTTCGAGCGCCGGCAGGCCGCGCGCGGCGGCCCAGCGCCGGTTGCCGTCCATGATGATCGCGACGTGGCGCGGCGCGACGTCCGGCGCGACGGCGCGGGGGATGCGCTCGTGGATCACGATTGGTTCGCGAGCCGGGTCGTGGGCAGGTTCGCCGCTGCCGTGGTCTGCACGGCGCGGACCACCGACTCGAGTTCGTCGACGTAGGCGAGGAAACGTTTGCGGCCGTCCGGCGTGATGCGTACGATCGTCACCGGCCGGCCCTGGCCGCGAACGCGATCGAGCGTGACGATGCCGACTTCGGCCAGCGCGTGGAGGTGGCGGTTGAGGTTCCCGTCCGTGAGGCCGCAGGCATCCTGGAGGTCGGTGAAGCGCAGCCCATCGCTTTCGTTTGCGATCAGGCAACTGCAGACGGCCAGCCGGCCGCGCTCGTGGAAGATGCGCTCGAGCCCGCTGTAGGCGAAGGGCGCATCAGCGTTCGGCTGCATAGCGAACCTCGTCGCGGGCGACCAGCGCCCCGATCGCGAGTTGGCCGACGCCGAAGGTCACCGGCATCACCCACCAGCGCAGCGCGGCCACGTCGTGCGCGAAGAGCAGCGCGATTCCGGCCGCCGCGAAGAGTCCCGCCACGGCGAGGACGCCGCGCGGCACCATCGCCCGCGACGCCAAGAGTCCGAGCGCGTAGCAGACGCACCAGGTTCCCGGCAGCAGCCCGACGAGGCCGCGCTGCAGGAACACGAGCGTGAACACGCCGCCCGCCACGATCGCCGGCGCGATCGTCATGCCGACCGTTCGCAGCTCGCTGCGCGAGCGGCTGCTCCAGTTCCGCGCGAGCCAGAGCAGGATCGCACCGTAGTTGGCGGCCAGCGCGAATACGAGCACGGCCGTCCAGATCGAGCCGTACCGCGCGATTTCGGTCGGCGTGGTGGGATAGGGAAGAAAGAAGAGCTGATAGACGCCCGCCACGACGGCGGCCAGGCCGCTCGCGGCGGCCGCTCCGCCCGAGAGGCCGCG
>Ga0209208_10012594_pt1 | contig 10681 bp, 10 predicted proteins | sample S1TSphfallax_3_FD_187694 | JGI IMG/M metagenome (GOLD analysis project Ga0209208, IMG submission 187694) | Host-associated microbial communities from peat moss isolated from Minnesota, USA - S1T2_Fd - Sphagnum fallax MG (SPAdes) (version 2) | ecosystem: Host-associated > Plants > Peat moss >... | reverse complement strand
TGGCTTTACTTAGTGTAAAGACCTGATCCTTTTAGGGTGGGTTTGCAGGGGTTCCATTTTTCAAAACCCACACCAAAATATTCAGAACAGGTGTTTACAGAACTGAGGGGCAGCCAAAAGATTCTTACTTTTTTGAACCCAAGGGAGAAAGATGACATAGACTAGGTAACCAGCTCGAGCTGCCGCAGTATCGAATGTCATCAAGCCATTGAGGCCACAAGACTACATTTGGTAGCCCAGCAGCTTGAGCTGATTATGGGGCACACAACCAATTGTTGAAAGATGCAGAGCGTGCATTTGCTTCCCTCGCACTAGGCATGGGTTATGAAGCTCCACTGTAACCAAAAAAGAGGGGTTAGATAAACTCCCAAATAATACATTTAACATACATCAAATTCCAGCATCAGCTGTATAAACAAGATTCATGAGATCCATAATTTACCCAACTTTTCACTATTACATGTTCATGAAGACTAGCTATCCCATGTTGTCAGATCCACTGAAAATATGTTTACAAGGGTCAGACCACTCTGATTTCACTCTCTTGAGCTTCAACTAACCAAATTGGCATGTTAGGACCTTCCATCAAAATCAATACAATCCATCAATAAACAGCTATGACAACTTAACCCAATGTCACTCAAGCCATTCCCATATCAGCAACTGTCAGGAATTTCCTTGCAAACAACACACAATTTTTTTTGAAATCATATAAAGCCCAATTTGGAGTGTCGATGTCCCATTCACTCTATAGTACAAGCTTAGAAAGTTTAACAAATGTTGTTTGACACCAACTAGAAAAATTAACCAAAACCCAATCAAGTGGTGTAAACACACATTCGGAGGTCCCAAACTACTAGGTAGTCTCTTCCATAATCCAAAGCATTCAACATCCCCACAATAGTAAACATGTTCCTTTGCCAATTGGTTGTTCATGAAATCCTTAGATCTCTCATCAATCCCCTAATCATAAACCTATTTATGTGAATCCACACATATTCTTTCTAGAAGGTCAACTGCACAACGAAAAAGCAAAGTAAACCTTTAGAAAGATAATCACAACCTATTAATTTTGGGCATTCCTCCCTAAAGCACAAGTCCTAATGTCATGCCCATATGCATGGCCTCTTACATGACAGTTGGTTATAGGTATGCTAATCATACTTTTAGGATAAATGTAGGTTATAGCTTGTTTAGGGTTTTTGCTTTGTTGATAGTTGTATAAAAGGTCAAATTTTTTCCTTTTTTTATCATTTTTTCTAGAATTCCTTTGTTAAGGAAAGTTTCCTCCATAGTTAGACTAGATTTTTAGATGCTCATAGTAACTATTACACAACCATCGTTTACATACACTACGTTTTCTTTCCTTCTTTTTTATTCAATTTAATAATACATGAAAATTTCATCTCAGCCTCCTTTTGTGCATTGTATAGGTATATGCATGCATCTTTTTTTGATTGATTTGTTTGTACTTTTGATTGGTTTTAGTCTTTTTGTTTAGTAGAGTTTACTATGGATTTACACCCTTACGACACTAGACGTCATGACACTAATTCTGCATCAATCTCTAGATACAAAATCACACAACAGCCAGAATACTTAGCTTCTCAAAAATACTGCACATTTGTAATTGCACTAATCCCTTGTTCCATAGCTCAAACCATCCTCCTCCACAAAAGAGTAAAACAACAATCATTATGCTAATCCCTAAATTTTCACATAAACTTAAAAAACAAGCTTATCAGCCCATCAAAGCTTCCTCCAGGAAAACTCTCTGTGAAGAATAAAACGACAAAACAGTGGACAGTTTCCAGCGTCATGAGTCTGATGGATATTTGCCTGTCCAAAGAGTAACCCTAAAGACCTTCCATCCATACTTTTCTGTTACACCACCACTTGTGTGTGCTCCTGCCAACATGGAGATGAGGTTATGAGCTTGGCCAATCAGGCAACAGGGCACACACAAGTTATGAATTATCACCTCCATCCAGCCCACCAATCAGAGCACTGTGTGCCTCTCAATGACCCATTATGAAAACTGAAAAGACTTTTTTAGACAGCAAAATAAGGGCGCATGAGGTGATAGTGGAGTGCAGGCCCAATTGGGTAATGCCCTTGACCGGGGCTTTACCCGATATAGAGACCTGCCAGAAATTCACTGGAGAAACCAAGGCAAAACAGGGGGGGGGGCATTATGAAAAACAAATTGTCCTCCCAAAAAATGGAGTTAACCAGGCAAACACGGAGGGGGACATTATTATGAAAAATGAAATGCCCTCCCTGCTCCTGGATGAAAAAAATATGCCTTATAAGGTTACCTCCAGATACACTGCAAAATTTCTGGCAGATCACTAGGACATGGCAAGATTGGTGTAAGCTTTTCATCCATGTGAAATGGCAATTTGTATTGCATCCTTCTACACCTGGCCAATGGGTGGATGCAAAAGCTTTCCCAGGTTTCTTTACATTATATAAAAACAAATATAGACTAGAGAGTAGGTAGTCACGATCATGCCCACTAGCAATCCTCTATCCGGATTTAGCACATCCAGTGTGCACTCTTTAGTTTCTCCCCCAATCGCCACCCATGAACCTGAAATGATGGACTGTACAAAGTAAGAGACTCTTTAACCTCACCATCTGGGCCAATCCTTGTAGTTGGCCAATGAGAAACAGTCACTTCCTGCTCCTTGTGCTCTTGGAGGGCCCTAGTAACCAGTGCACTTTTCCAGGCACCAAGTAGTTTCACCATGTTTTTCTGCAAATCTTCATTCAAAAAGTACCATACAGGGGCATTTTAATGCTGCCCTTGGGCATGCTCTAAGAGCATTCCCACTGATGCTCAGTACGAGAGCCTGCAAAAGAAATTCTCACGTCCAAATTTAGTTATTTACTTTTTTGCAATCCCACCCATAAAATTGAAACGGGGTCTGCAAATAGCTGGGAACTACTGATAGCTAACCGCCTGTACCAATCGTTATGATTGGCCAATCAAAAACAGGGCGCATCTGTCGGATCATATATATCGCACTCTCTAGCAGGTTCACAGTTTTGCTGCAGTTCTTACAAGTCTCACCAAACTAAGCAAATACCCAGGAGAAAAACCATTTTCCTGACCTGGACTGGTATATGTTAACTTTTCTTCAGTGGATTTTAATGTTCAGCATCACATAGTGAGTACCGGTGGGCATGCTCTAAATGATGGGCTCAAATGTTCATAGAGGAAAACTCTCTCGGGCTCAAATTTGAGCCCATATGCTTGTAATTATTAGGTCTAAGGGGAGACTAGTAGCTCACTAACGAAACTGGGACCTGGTAGGTGGTCGCAGGTGACATCAGTGTTGGCTGGCTATACATAAAAATGTGGTTATGCTTTCGGAGAATTGTTGGATATGGATTCATCCATATCCAGATTTTTTGAACTTCCAAAGCTCTGGGTCTATATACAGCCAGGAGATGCCCTTATATGTATTAGCCTTATATATGATCATATAAAGTCAAAAGGTTTTTAATAAAATTGATATCCAGCTCATTAGGGTTTTGAAAATGTCTGGTATGAATCCCATTTAAGGTTTAGAGTTTTTTTTTTGGTTTAGGGAGGACCCATCGTAGTTTGCTTTTGACACTTTGCACCTTTGCATTTCATACTTCGTACTTTAAATTTCTTGTTTTTTACTTTGCTCTTATAGTTTTTTCATAATGTGTCTTCTTCTTCTTTATAGCTATGAGCTTCACAAGAACAAGAACCAAGTGTCTAGTGCTTCATTTCTTGTTGCAAGTTTAATTAAATAAATTTTAAAGCTTGCTTTGATATTTTGTTGTTCTTGTGTTTTGCCTTCATGCTTTATGTTTTTTTTAAAAATTGTTCAACAAATTGAAAGGCCTTTTTTTGTTTTTTTGTTCAACTTTGGTTTTGTGTTTTCTTATAGACTAAAAAACATCAACTTGGTTTTTTGTTTTCTTACAAAATAAAAAACATCAACTTGGTTTTGTGTTTTTTTATAGATTAAAAAACATCAGCTTGGTTTTGTGTTTTCTTACAGATTAAAAAACATCAACTTGGTTTTGTTGATCAAAAAATTGGGAGGTGTTTTTGTTGTTTGACAAATCAAGAAACAATGGTTGGGTTTTATTCTTTAAGAAATTTAGTTTTATTGTTCAGCAAATCAACAACATTGTATAATATTGTTATGCGCAAAGTTAGTGTGTCATTAACACCTTTACATGGGTCCTTCCCCCTTATCCCCTTGGATGTGGTCAAAGGGGGAATCACATTTTATCACTCAACTTTTACTCCCTTTAATTTTTAATTATGCCTTAATAGGTTCCAATAATTTCAAGGCACCTTTGTCTTTTAGCAACTCTTTTCCCTCTCTTAATTAGAGTCCCTTCTCCTATCTAATGTAGACAATAACCCTACTTATTCTTCTAGCAAATCCTTTTCTTTAAGTTTTTTAATTATAATTTCCCTTCTCTTAGCTGCTAAAAACAACGAACTTGTCTTTCTCTACCAACTTGTCTTTTAATTCACTCAACCAACTACAACCTTAATCTAGTCATACCCCTTCCACCCCCAACATCAATTTTCATACAATCTAGCAAGTTCTTGCACACACAGTCCTCATATCTTCAAGAACAAGGTATAATACATTGCTTAAAGTTCAAGTACTCCCAAGTCTTACTCCTATCTCCTAATATTGGCCTCTATATAATCATGCATGGCCATAATTCCTAGTTCTACAACTATCAACACCTCTAAAAGTTCCTACCTTACACAAAAACAATTTCTTCACATATTATCTTTCTTTTCCTCCACATGAAACAACCCCCCTTAGTTTATGAATCTCCCTCCTTTTTCAAGGGGCAACCTTGTTGGGCCCAAATTAACCTAACCTAGATTTGATTAAAAAGGCTAAGATGAATAAGGGAATTTTGGGGTTAAGTTTGAGTCTAAGGGATTAGGTTAAAAAGTATGCATTTATCCTAGTAAAGCTTGAGGGGGTGGCATGGTTAAGAAAAGGGGAAGGTAGGTTAGCCATTTGAAGACAAGGTCAAATTTCTTGTCCTTCCAATTCACTCGATGTGGGGAAATGATGAATTGAAGGCAAATGAAAAGGAATGGTTCATTAGTATTATGATTTCAAAGTATATTGAGTTTTGGAAGCTTGGGATGTCAAAGAATGATTCATATTCTAAAGTTATGGGTCCTTATGTGAAATGTTGGGAGAACATTTTGGAGTTGTTATCAAGACCTATCCCACAACAAAGTTTTATTATGTTGGAAGGTTTTTGGCCTTCTAGCAATTGGAAAGCTAATTATGAACACACATCTATTCCTACCGTTGTAGATGTTGACCTTGAAAATCTTGTCATCCCTCCATACTATGGCCTTAAAAGCATGCGCCCTTCTTTGAACACTACTACATACACATCTTTTCATGACTTGTTTGTTGCTAATTTTGTTCTTGTGCAACTTGCAAACCTTACAATCTATCCTTTGTGGATGGGAAGGGCCAAAAATGATGTTGTAAAAGATTTTTAAAATGAGAATCAAAGGAAGGTTTATGTTCAATGGTGGGTTTCTATGAAAAAGGGAGCCAATAAATGATGAGGAATTGTATCATAATTGTTGGTTGAGCAAGTGGAAGTGTAATCACATAGACTTGAAACAATGGGTCGAAATTTCTTGTGTTGCATTTTCTTTTTTGGCTAGAAGGAATACAATAGTTAATTCCATGATAAATATTAGTGTGACCCATGCATCTAAGACAAAAATGAATCTTGATGCAATTGATAATAACTTTGCTTGTTGTGAATTTTTTATGAACATTAAGCAAAAATGTTGGTGCTATTTTATGGTTGTTGTAATAGGTTAGTCTTTTTTTCAAATGGGATTTTAATGTTTTGGAATATATTCAATTTGCCTATGTGCGTTCATTGAGGAAAATATTAATGTTTATCCTCTTTATAAACATATGTGTTGACCTTTTGTCAATTTGGACATCGTTTGTTTTAAAATGTCATTTAAAATGTGCATGAAAAAATATTGCAAATGTGATGTGTGGAAATTTCCTTTTTAATGTCATGGGTGGATGAAACTTTTGTCGACAATACACTCATGTATTTAAGTTTATGATTTGTTGTCAGTAAGGTGTAACCTTCATTTTAGCCAATCGGTTCAATTTATATTAAACTCGATGAATTCTAAATTGAAGATATTGTTTGCAATTGACGATAGGAAGACAAATATAATTATTCAAAATTTGGTGAGCATCATATTAGTTAGACTTGAATCTACATGTTTGAATTGACTTAAAACATGTTGAATTTACACATTTTTGTGGAGATTTTATGAAAATTAATTAAAATATGATTGAAATTTTAGTAATTCGAAAGTCACTAGATAATCATATTGAATTTAAATGGAAATTCAAGTTTTGAATATTATGAAAATGCATGTTGGCATCATGGCAATTCCTCCTATGTGGTGGCCATTGAACCAATTTTGACATTTGCACCATGTTGAATTTGATGTCAAATTCACTTTCTTCTGGAAAATTAATGAAGTTACATGAAAACTTGGTTGAAATACATCCTATTTAGTGGCCACCAAATGGGTTTTGTTCCTTAGCTTGTTGAATTTGTTGTCAAATTTAGCTTCTTGTTGAAAATTTATGTAATTACATGAAAAGATGGTTGAAATACATCCTATTTGGTGGCCACTATATGGGTTTTATTTTCCAACTTGTTGTATTTGGTTTCAAATTTAGTTTTTTGTTAAAAATTTATGAAAATTACATGAAAAGATGGTTGAAATATATGTCTTATTTGGTGGCCACTATATGTGTTTTGGCTTCCCCTTGTGTATTGAATTAAGTCTAGAATTAAAGTTAAAGTTCATAATTAATTAAATATGTGTTATATAGGCTTAAACATGACATGTGGAACATAGGTTAGGCCTAGGCCATGTCACATGGCATTTATGTTAGGCCTAAACAATGCCACATAACATTTATGCTAGGCCTTAACAATGCCACATGGCATTTATGCTAGGCCTAAACTATCATGCCCATATGCATGGCCTCATGCATGGCCTCATGCATGACGGCCGGTTATGGGCATGCCCATCATGCATTTTAGGGTTAATGTACGTTTGTAGGGTTAATGTATGTTCTTAAATGATTGCACGCTATTAGGTGTTTAGGGTTTCAACTTGTTGGCGGTTATATAAAAGGCCAAGCCCTTCTTTTCTCCTTTTAGTTTTCCTATAATTCCTTTGTCAGGGAGAGTTTCCTCCATAGTTAGAGAGTTTCCTTCATATTTAGATAGGATTTCTAAATGTTTATGGTGACCATTACACAACCATAGTTTACATACATTACATGCTCTTTCCTTCTTTACAACTTAATTTTAGAAAAAAAATACTTTGTTGCTTAATGTTGAAAGCGACATATTTCTTTTAGCTTTGAGTTCTTGAGTTTCTTCTGTCGGTGTTGTTGGTGTTGGTGTTCCTAGTGTTGTTGCTGATGTTGTTGTTGTTGGTGTCGTTTCTGATGTTGTTGTTGCTAGTGTTGTTGTCGATGTTGTTACTAGTGTTGTTAATGTTGTTGTCAATGTTGTTGTTGGTGTTGCTATTGTTAGTGTTACTGGTGTTGTTGTCGATGTTGCTACTTCTGGTGTTGTCAGTGTTGTTGTTTCTGGTGTTGCTGGTGTTGTTGCTTCTAGTGTTGCTGGTGTTGTTGCCAATGTTACTACTACTAGTGTTGTTGCACCTACTAGTATTGTTATTGCTAGAGGAAGCTTATGATGTTACACTTCTAGCAACCAACAAAGCTAAGATCGGGGCAGTGATGTATCTTGGAGAGGTTCTTTCTCTTTCTCTCTCATTCTTTCTCTTGTGCACACACACACACACACACACACACTTTCTTTCGCATGTAGAGACATGCTCTCTCTCTTGCGCACCAGACCATTGTAGTTAGGTGTACCATGAAGTAAGCATCTCAAAAAAAAAATTTGCAACGCAGCATCACAAGTTCCAGTGCAATGTATGTTACATTGGTGTTCGCCATCGTTCTATAACTCATGTCGTAATGTTGCCACAATTGCTGGTTGTTGTGTCATTAGTTGCCACATTGTTTAACGTCACATTGCTAGCTTATGCAGTTGACGTTCTTTCGACTTTTGTCGGATGTTCGTCGAATTTTCGTTCGATGTCTATTCGAATTTCATTTGATAACAGTTTTGTTTCGTCCGATGACGGTTCAATTTTGTTTAATAGATAGCCCCGTTTTGTCTAATGATAATCTTGTTTCATTCGACAACAATTATGTTTTGTTCAACATTTATCGCCATCCATATGTTTGATTCCATTCATCCATTGATGTCCATTCAAAGACGTCCATTCACTGTTCATTCCTATCGACACACCATATTCCTTAAACCGTACGTTGTGTTAAAACTTTATAGCTAATGCTATGTATTGTTACAAAATTTTGGGGCATGGGACAACACCATCTCCTCGAATGATGAAAATAGTACTACTTAGTTAGAGCTCAAGTATTAGTTACGAAGTAACACATAATCCTTTGCGCCGATTTCTTTGAGCTCACGATCTTCATGACGATACCATAAAGCGTCTACAACAACACCATTATCCAATACAACTCCTACCAAGAATTTAGGTTTAGGTTTCATTGCATCAATGGTACATTAGAGTCCATTTGGAGGAGTTAATTAGTGGGGTACGCTTGTTGCTGCACCTACTTTCACACTAGCACTGTATATTTCGTTGCAAGTCATGACCTTTACACTAATATACACCAAGTGTCACAACCTAACCTTGGGCTCACGACCAAGGTAAACGTTTACAAGGTTGCGAGCCAAAAGGGAAGTTCGGGAATCATGTCACATGCTCCTGGGAGTGCAAAAGAGTGTGAGGGAATAGACCTTTACACTCCCAAGGGAACTCTCACTTTGGGAGTTGAAGTCTTGGTGGACTCCCAAATATTCAAAGAATGATTGTAAGGGTCAAAATCTAATGGATTAAAAAGTTCTTTATATCATTGGAAAGCTATTGAAGCTCAAATGTAAAACACAAATAGGCTCGCATGACCCATTTGGACATCTAAAACACAAATTATGGCCAAAAGAAGGGCCGGGAGTCAAATTGGATATTTGACTCCCGACCATTAAAAGTTGGGAATCAACCCGAATTCTGTGCGTGTAGATGACATATGACATACCGTTGGAAATCTCTCAACGAGGGCTACAACTTTGCTTTATACCTCATCTCAATCAGAGGTCTACACGCAAAGTTATGGCACCATTAAGTTGCGGGAGACCCAACCTTAACAGTTTCGGGATTCTCACTTAGGAGTCCCGAGACAAAAAGTCATTTGGATGTGGGCCCTGTGGAGAGGTGCAGACTATACTATAAGGGGGAAGGTGGTGGCTTCCCCCATGTCCAGGCCATGGTGAGTCTTGTGAATCTAAGTTGCACGTGGCTCATCCTAGCACCAAAAGTGCTCTAACTATGCATTAACCACTTTGTGTTGGTTTTGTGTAGGCCCGTGTGAATAAATAAAGCTTGTCAAATCTTCCTAGTCCCATCTCGAAGCTCTAGCACACCCTTCTACCCCTCCAAAGTGCTGCGAGCCAAGGAGCGTGCTTGATTGTTTTCCATTTTGGACTCCCATTTAGGAGCGCATCACTTCATTAGTTGATCACATGGACACCACCCAAGGAGGGGATTACATTACTAGAGCTTTTTGGTGGTATTAGTATAGGTTTCAAAGCCCTACTATAGTCAAGGATGGTGGTTCAAAAGTATTTTTACGTAAACATTGATCCTATTGTAAGGCAAGTGGCGACATTGAGAATGATGGAGCTCACAACTAGATTTCCACAGCAGTTTGCAACCACCGCATGGAAGGCCAGTTTCACGTTTTTCCCTCTGACATATAACTAATTCAAAAGAAACATATGGAATTACTTGGCCCCATGGACCTCATCATTTTAGGTTGGGAGTGTCAAGGATTTTCAATGGTTGGATTTGGAGAAGGCTTGAGTGACACAAGATTTGGTCTTTTCACAAACATGGTACGATTGATCACCTGGGCCCAATTCATTTCTCCTACGCTTGGTTATGTAATTGAAAACACTCCTTTTTATCTTGACTAAAAGGAAAAAGTCCAAGAGCACTACATGTTGGTCAAACATTACCTTGGAGAGCCACTCTTACTTGATGCGGCATAATGCAATTCCTATGCACACTAATTGCGCAACTAGTGGACCAACCTTGCGCCATTCTCAGTTCTGCAATTGGCTTTGAGATACACCATCAAAGACCCCAACTTGCATGTTTCTCACATATTAGATGAACAGAGCTCTTACCAACTAGTTACAAGGCAAGAGAAACCTCCTTGGTTTCTTATGAACATAATAAAAAAAGCAAGAGGTGTTTGGCCCACTTTTATCTCCTTCCCAGGAACACATGCCTTTCAGGGAGATGGACCAGGTTTGGTGTATTGTCATGCTTCAGCCACTTGGGATTATGGGTTTGTATGTATAATTGCGGTATTATACCCGTGGTATTATACCGCTGTATTATACAGCTCTCTCAAACCGAATGAGTATTATACAGTCCGAATGAGTCCGTTACGGAGTCCAAATGAGTCCG
>Ga0209208_10012593_pt1 | contig 10682 bp, 4 predicted proteins | sample S1TSphfallax_3_FD_187694 | JGI IMG/M metagenome (GOLD analysis project Ga0209208, IMG submission 187694) | Host-associated microbial communities from peat moss isolated from Minnesota, USA - S1T2_Fd - Sphagnum fallax MG (SPAdes) (version 2) | ecosystem: Host-associated > Plants > Peat moss >... | reverse complement strand
AAAATAAACATGGTTTGAAGCAATTTCAACTTCTAACCTATGATGTTTTTCTCTAAGCATATTTATGCACCTACCTACAAAAAATGGACTCGAAGGGGATTTGAACCCTAATCCCAAAAATATCCTGCCCATTACAACACAAGCCCTACCTACACCCACACCCATGTTAGAAAACATACAAAAAACAACCAAAATCAACATATGATTCATTTGATGCAAAAATATATGATCACCATAATGCATAACCAACAAAAGGCAATGTCATAAAATGTAATGCAAAACAAGATGGAAAACCTTCATCATTGACCTAATTTTGTAAAATATGGGTTTTTCACCCTTGTGATACATAATTGGAAAAAAAACCAACAAGTTCAAATGTTGTTATTAGCCCACAATTGAACTCCATTATACATATATAATTAAAATAATAATTAGCAAGCTAAGATGGTAGAACCAGCCCACCATAATGTATTATGGTAACAACTTGAAAGAAACTAAACCTTAAACACAAAAAATGCACTAAGCATTCAACCTATACCATGTCTAATGTTCATTTTAATCACATATTATTGTGTAAAATGGAAAGGTCTCAATGAGTACAAACTTTGAGCATACATCCTCACAACAAGATCAAGGTGAGTTGCAAGGCAATTACAAAGTTTGTTCTTCATGAAGGGCAAGTTGGAGAAAGTTTTTTCATCTTCCATGCTTCCAATAATCATCACCATGAATAACTACACCAATTTAAACCACTTTGAGAGCTACCAGCTCACAATCGCAATTGATGCAAGCCTCTCCCACAACTTCATAGTAGGGTTCGAATCATGAGGAGGGAGCACAACAATTTGATAATTTAACTACAATGTCAACTTTTTAAAAAAAGATTGTTGATCAAGAAAGATAGGGTCTAATAATTGCCCCACAAACCTTCCATGCTTGCTTAAGGCCTTCCAATACCCAAAGTGTGTTTGAATTATGACCATGTGGCCCAAAAATGCAGTTTTAACTTTGAATACTAGCTAGTATTGAAGATAGATTATCCCGATGGCATTTAATAGCTCTTGAGCTAGGAATTGTCTTTCCAATTCAAAGATCAAACTTGCAACAAGGTGAAAGCATGATCAAGTATACACAAAAAAATGGCTCTAAGTAATTGTAGTCATATTTTTACACATAAATGCAATGATGGTTTAACAATGATTGAATTTATATTATGTTGTATACAAAGTTTGGAAATTTTTAATGTATTAAAAGTAAGTCAACAATATTTAAAAAATTGATTGGTGGAATTGTGTAAAATAATACTTTTACATTAAAATTTTGATATATTATTATTTTTACCTTGAAAATTGAAAATGCATAAGTAAATTTTAGATGGTCATTAATCAAAAAAGCTACTTGAAGCCTATTTTGTTTCTTCAAACAACCTAGAAATTAAAGTAAAAAAAATCTATTCAAATATATTTTAAACATTTGATTTTTCAATATCATCGACATAAATTCAAATAATATGTTCATATTGATCACTAAATTAAATAATATTTCTAAATTCAATATGTTAAGGCTTGATTTATGGCTACTTTACATTTTCTTAACAAGGATCACAAAATGTAAATTTTATTATGTTTTCATCTAGTAGCTTCAATACATTATTTTTTCATATAATCAATAACTTGAGGTTAATTTTCCTTGTTCACACTACTACAAAATGTGGGTGCAATTCATTAGTCCCCATTCACTAGACCAATAAATTCATTGTTTTTTCACTGGTCCCTATTCACTACAACCAATGAATTCATTCAAAATCTACTGAAATCATTTGGTGTATAGGGACACCTTTTGTTGTAGTGTCACCATGCTCTTAACCCTAGTGATTGGATTTGTAATCTATAACCTGTAGAACTTACCTCCCATAAAGAAAGTAACATAGTCAACTTGACAACACTACTACCAAAGTGGGGTGTAATTTACTAACTTAAATCACTATGGGACCTTAAAAGTGAAATAATTTCATTGCATTTTACTGATTTCACCTAATGAAAGGTATTTCATTATAATATCACTATGTAGACATCATGTTTCATTTCTGGTTAACATAATTCACTAGTACAATTTATTATAACAAATATGTTTATTTTTATGTTTTAAAAAAATTCTATCTATGTTACTTTATGATATACCCTATATTATTTTAAGCTACCTTAGTTATTCTAACTTATATTTTATGTTATTATAGGCTATTATAAATTATTGTTTCCTAAATTATTATATGTTATTTTACCTTTAAATATCTTAACTAGTTTATTATAAGCTTTTAAATTATTTAAAATTAAATCATTCAACTAATTTTAGGATATACCTTAGGTTATTTTATTTAAAATTAATATATGTTATTTCAAGTTATACTTTAGATTATTCAAGGTCATTCTACTCAATGTTATTATAACTTATTTTATCCTAAGCATAATAACTTAAAAATAATCTAAAACAAAATATAATGACCTAAGGTAAAAATAACTTAGAATATAAAATAATAACCTATGAAAAATAATTTTAAATACCCTACAATATAATAACTACTAATAGCCTATGATATTATAACATAGAATATCAAACAATAATTTATAATACAATAATCACCAGTAATATAACATATAATAACCAACAATAATTTATAATACAATAACCATTAATAAAATAGCCATTAATAACCACCAATAAAATAACCACCAATGGCTTACAGTGGAATAATCACTAATAGCCATTGATACAATAGCCACCAACAACCATTAATAAAATGGCCACCAATAACCATTAATAGAATAACCACCAGTAGCCATTAATAGATTAATCACGAATAACCATTAATATAATAACCACCAATAGCCATTAATACATTAATCACGAATAACCATTAATAGAATAGCCACCAACATCCATTAATAGATTAATCACGAATAGCCATTAATATAATAACCACCAATAGCCATTAATACATTAATCACGAATAGCCATTAATATAATAGCCACCAATAGCCATTAATAAAATAACCACCAGTAGCCATTAATAGAATAGCCACCAATGGCCATTAATAGAATAACCACGAATAACCATTAATAGAATAGACACCAGTAGCCATTAATAAAATAGCCACCAGTAGCCATTAATATAATAGCCACCAGTAGCCATTAATAGAATAGCCACCAGTAGCCATTAATATAATAGCCACCAGTAGCCATTAATAGAATAGCCACCAATAACCATTAATAGAATAGCCACCAATAACCATTAATATAATAGCCACTAGTAACCATTCATATAATAGCCACTAATAGCCATCAATAGAATAACCACCAATAACCACCAATAAAATAACTACTAATGGTCGTTAATAGAATAACCATCAATAACTATTAATAGAATAACCACTAAAAATCATTAATAGCCACAAATAAAATAGGTACCAATAACCATTAATAACCACCAATAACACTAATAAAAGAACAACCAATAGTCATATATTATAATTACTTAGGATTGCCAAAAAAATCTAAGGTGAAATAATTTATAATAAACAAAAATAACTTAAAGTGAAATAATTTTCAATAGCCAAAAGTAACTTATAATAGCTACAAGTAGTCTAAATTGAAATAATTTACAATAGCCAAAAAAATATAAAATAAACAAAAAAATTTATAATAGTTGAAAATAACCTAAGGTGAAATAAGTTAAAATAACCAAAAATAATTTATAATAACTGCAAGTAGTCTAAATTGAAATAATCTACAATAGCCGAAAGTAACATATAATAACAAAAAAACTTACAATAACTGAAAATAACTTAAGGTGAAATAGGTTAAAATAGCCAAAAATAACTTAAAATAACCAAAAATAGCATAGGGTGAAATAGCTAAAAATAACCAAAAGTAATTTAGAATAGCCATAAATAATGTAAGGTGAAATAATTTAAATTAATAAAAAAAATAGTCATATAATAATTGAAAGTGGTTTAACATAGGTAGTATTATTATATTAACAAAAATAAATCCATTTACTAATTTTTTTTTCCAAAAGAATGGTCATTGAAATGTTATTGAATAATGATATTCAAATTTTTTTTTGTTCAAATTATTTTAAACTTTCAAAAGGAAATAAATGTAATTATGTACATTATTGAATATTTTTTAAAAGTAAACTCGAATCATTTCATTTGAACAAAATCTCAATAAGATATGAATTTTCAAAGTTTATGATTTTGTAATGTTTAAAATGAAGTATTTGATAAATAGAATGTAATGTAACACATTATCACAACAAGTGGGGTGGTTTGATGGTAAAGGTGTTTGCACCCATTCCAAAGGTCAAGGGAGTAAACCTCATGGGTGGTGTTGTGTGTGGTCAACAATGGTATGTTGACCGAATATTTTCCTATCGAATTCTTAGGTTAGGTGCTTAGGTTGATTACATGGCCTACCTACCTACCTAGGCTAGGTTTTTAACCAAACGTAAGTAGTGACATGTGTCAATAAATAATAGGCTTTAAAAATCATGAAATTATCAATAATTTATATATTAAATAATTAAAATTTAATTAATTTCCATATTGGTTAGTTAATTAACTAACAATTGAATGGTGTGGTAAATGTGTATTTCACTTGAAAATAACCTTATTTCATTAGGTATTAGTGAAACAATTCATTGTCCGTAGCAACTGGTCCTCATTCACTAGGGGGTTAAACAATTTCACTAGGTAAAATTGTCCAAATTCACTCAAAAATCTAGTGAAACCTATAGTGAACTAGGACGCATTTCCTAGTAGTGCAAGTAGGCTCTTTCCATCAAGTTAAACACACCACATCACTAATATGCTCCATGAATTCAACCATTAAAGAGAAGTGTTAAAGATTATAATTCTTCTCACTATCACAATACATAGTGAAGAAGTCTATTTCTACAAACTTTAGGGCAGAAATGAAATCATAGATGAAAGTCTCCACCCTTGTGCGAACTTAAATAGCCTTTGCATAGTTTCCAAACAAGGTAAGATGCAAGCCAACCCTGGTAATGTCTCCACATCACACAGTAACTCGTAGTCATTTTTTGCATTTTCAATGTGGCCACTATCTTTAGCCATTTTCACCACCATAAGTATACACTTTGTAAAAAAATTCTTACATGATGATAACATGGATATCCATCGTGTTTTCTGATGTTTTTCAAAAGCTTGTTCACCTTGGATTCTAGAATGTCAGTTACCTTGCAAAACTCTAGATGTCATTTAGTGTTGTGTGAAAGAGTTGTACATTCTAGTTATAAGATTTTCCACCTTGGAAACTAGCCTCAAAGAACTCAATGTTGCAACAATTATATTTGTGTAGTGTGCCATGTAGTGCACACCACTAAGATATGGGGTGTGTTTTTGCATAAGTTGAATAGTCATACCTATTTTTGCACCCTGAAAAATAATGATTTTGTCTATTCCAAAACAAACAAGCTTATGTGCTAGGTTGGCATCTTTCATACCTCTATGCCTAGTAAGTGAAATAACAATATTCTCTATCAACTTATTGAATGTGGCTTCGTCCACTTTTTACAAATTCAACAATATAAAAACACATTTCTAGTTGTTAATAACATACACATGCATAGACAACCAGCTCTGGTTGTCAATATTGGTCACTTCATCACAACTCACTACAAGAAATAATGATTTATCCACTACAACTTTGATGGCATGCAACATGACCCAATGCATAACCTCAGCCACAGTCTAGCCAATTGAATCATTATAGTGTTTTTAAAGGCAATTTTTCCACCTTCAAAAATTGAAAAAACAATTTGAACTTTTCAAAGTTTATCATTGGGCAACTATGTTTGAACAAGTGCTATAATGCAACAAATTGCACAATTATTTTTCTTTTTCGACTTCCCACCATTTTGCAGTTGATCAATAACACTAAACTACCCTATAGTTCCACAAACCTTTTCATTTTTCACATGAATGTTAGAAGGAACAAAAAAAATTCCCCAATTGTAATTCATGGTCTAACAATACGACATTTCCTAAGGCTTGAATGTTTAATCAATGAATTTAGCTTAAACACGAGCAATTTTTCTCTCCCTTCTATTTGAGAACAAATCTTACATCACACCATCCTCATTGTACCATTTGCTCCACTCACAGGCTTAGACTAACAAACTTAACAACCCCTTGATCCTAGTAAATTTGGTTGATTTCCCAATCAACTTTTATGGGTTTCTTCTTCTTAGGCTCATTACGTTTTATAAGATCTCCAACAACTAAGTAGCTTGGGGTGTTGTTTCACCTATAGATGGATGAAGGTCCACTGATGAACCATGGTTGGTGGATGAAGGAGGTGGTAAAGGCAATGTGGCATCTCTTAAAATAATGTTGGAAGAAACATCACCAACTTCCTATACATGAACCCTTACAGAAGGTTGGTTTGAAAAAAAAATTAGAACTTAAAGCTTGGAGGTGATCAGAGTGGTGCCATAACCACCAACAACAAAAAAGGAAGCTTTTAGGACAAAATCAAACTCTTCCAACACTCCAACAAATGCATAGTTTGAAATTTGATGTTTTGGCACTCTGAAACACATTAAAATGCTTACAAAAGAAGCAATCTAAGTATAAGAACTTGAATTGAAATTTGATGTTGGAGCCTTTCACATTGTCCAAATCGAACCTTTTTGAGGCCTATCACAATGGTACATGAACAAAACAACATTGTAATGGAGTTTTTCCATGTAATGTCCAAAACACAAAATTGATGATGCATTGGAACTTGGAATTCAATGTACTAAATGGGAGTTGGGACACATTGATTCTCCGATTTGCATCGCATCCACATTCAAAATCAACCAAGGATAAAGCAATGAACATAATATGCACTTGAAACAAATGCACAAAATGAATATGAAAAAATCAAATCTTCCAACCTCCAAAATTTACATCTGTCCTATTGAATCCCCTTACCTTCTAGAATCCTAAGTTCATTTGCATAACTCATCATACTAATAAATTTCCCATCAAATTCCCTTATTCATTATAAGCGGCAATGTAAATTTTGAATTGTGCATAATGGAAAGCAACATAAGTTTTTGAGCTTGCACATTGGGCAACAATGGTTTTCTTTGTGTTTGCATAATGGGAGGCAATGGCATTGTGCGTGCAAGAGGTGGATGTGCAAAAGGTCAAAGGCGACAAAGGGTGATGTGGCAATCAACACCCATGATGTTTTGTGGCTACTCGTGATAAACGAGAGCCACCCATCATGTAGATGGCAACTAGACATGTTTATGCTATTAATGTATGGTGACAAGTTTAACTTTTGTAGCTTTATTTTCCTATAGGGTTGTTGCATGGGCCTAATAAAATTCACCACATTGTAAAAAATTACCAAAAAAACCTTGGGTCCAATGCCTTTCTAATGAATGACCATACAATTTTCCAAAAAACTTCAAATCTATAAGACGTAAAACTTTCAATAAAGCTTGATTGTGAAAGAAATATTATAAATATTAATTAATTTTCAATGATGAAATCATTCTAAATTCAATAAAATTTGTTTAATCAATTTCGAAATTACAAAATCATGGTCATGCACATTACATCATTGACAACTTTTTGACAATACCAAAAGTGCAACAAGGGGCCTTACGATTTGTGAGAGTTAAGGTGTGATCATAAAAGAAAACAAACACCCATCTTAATATATAGAAATTTATAACCACATTCTAGTGTGGCATGTTGTAGTTGGCTCAATTGAGAACTCATTATTCAACTAATTCCTCCTTCCAAAACCAATTTTTATAAATTATTTGAATTTATAATGACAAAAACTATTCAAATTCAATATCTCAGACATGTTTGGTTTAAAAATTCAAAATCAACTCCAATTGATCAAACAAACCTTACTTATTGATAGTTTTCCAACAATGTTAATCACTAGTAGAAATCTTCAAATATATGATTGAATTTATGACTAGTATTATAGTCATAAAAAACAAAAATGATTAACATCCTTAGAATCATTACAAACGATTTGTTTAGGACAATAGTCATTTAGGACATGATGTGGCACAATGATGTGGAAAATATTATCCATTAATCATAAAAGACATATGTGAAGTCATTAGTGATAATTTAGTCATTATTTAAATATTACAAATTGGACCCAAACACTTGGGCAACATTATTTTTAAAATTTATAATATTTATTATTAAAATTTATCATATATAATATAAATAAATAAATAAAATTTTATTTCAATTATTTTAATATCATTATTTTCATCCTATCAATTGTTGACATGTGTCACCACCTAAACTAATTTTAAAACCTGATTTAAGTGGGTAAATATACCACCTAATTTACATACTTAGGCTTGCCTAAGTAACCACCTAACTTAGGTAACATAAATAGGCACAAAATATTTTGTCAATAATCCAATGTTGACCACAATGCATAGCATTTGTGAAATTTGATCCTTGAACCGCAAGGATGAAGTTTAATTCCTTTACCACCACACCACACCACTTGTAGTGTAAACAATTTAATGTTTATTCTATTTAGACCATACTTCATTTAAACATTATACAAAACTTCAAATTAATAATTGATATTTTATTGATAATTTGTCCAAATGAAAAAAAATTGAAAACTTATTCATAAATTTCTTTCAATGATGTACACAACTATATTATTATTATTTTAAAATGTAAGTTTAGTTCAAAAGAAAATTAATTGGATTTTGTTATTGAATAAAATTCAATGACCATATTTTGGAAAAATTAAATTCAAACACATGTTTTGTAAATGAAAAAAACTTTATGATTAATGCATGAATAAATAAAATAAATATTTCATCTCTTAAACCTTCATTTGGTTTAGGAATTTATACTATACAATTTTGTCTCCAATATATCATAACTCTATTAATAACTTTTAATTTAGATGTATAAATCCATATAATTTATCCACATAAAATATTTATTAATGGATCATAAATCAATTATATCTATATATAAATTTTTAATATATTAATCATATAAAATATGGGGTATAAATTTAATCTAAATATTTTATTTTAATTTGAATATTAATATATTAACAAAATTTCTGAAATCATAGCTGTAATTCGTTTTTACACATTTAATCTAATATAATTGTGTGATAATATATTTTTACACATGTAAAATAAGTAAATTTATTTTTATACATATATTATATAATTTAAAATTAAAAATTTATGATAATTTCCCACATCTTACATTTCTATTTATTTTTAAATTAAACTATTAATAATATATCATGCTTTTACCATTAAATTTAATTTCAAAATATAATATTTAATTTAGTCACATTGAATATTTAAAATGGATACCTATCAAGTGTATTTTTTAAAAAATGTAATAAAGGTTTTTATATTACCTATATAAAATTAATTCCTTACATGTTGTAGTTTATTATGTCCGTTTGTACTCATATTAAAATATTAATAGTCATTTTTTAATCATTGTAAAATAATTATATGACCACATTGTTTTTGTAATGACACATCATTTTCATAGTTATTTTTTAGTCACATTTGAAATGACTTATCATAGTCACATTTTCAAATGATATCTTGAACATCCACATCATTTTGTTATCAATCATGGATGCTATATGGATGAAAGCCTACAATGACAAAATGATGTCATCCTCCTATTACCACATCATCTTCTACTAGTCAAATGCACCACTAATATATTACCAAAACATTTCCACATAGGATTTGAAATAATATTCTATAATTATAATCAATTATGTTGTCGTTTAGAACATTTAGTCATTGGTTTCTTGGTTGCCAAGGACAAAATTCTTTCTAGTGAATAGTGCATTCAATTTCCTCCTACATTATTTAGTTTTAATTTTTAGAATAATTTTATTTGTTCTATAGGAATAATGTTGCAAGAAGGTAAATTAACCAATCTTGGGTTAAAACCAAGGCTATAGGTATTCTTTTTTTAATATGTCATACTTATTGTTTATGTTGATGATTTTATATCAATCAACAACAAAACACTTTAATTGAACAAACAAAGTCTATTTTCAAACAATAATTTGATATGTTCAACTCTAATCCACTTAATACCCCATGCAGGCGGGCACAAGATTAAGTAAAAATGTCACAACCCTACTTTGGCCAAGTGTGGGGGTGAAGCCCAACACTTGGAAAAAGTGAGGATTGGAGTCCTCCGGGACTCCCGAATGTTCAGAGCTCCATAGCAGGACCCAAAACACCTCGCATTGGAGTGTTCTTGGTGTCATTGGAAAGGGCTTGAAGCGTAGATATCGAAAATGCCCTCGCATTGGGCATTTGGACATCTGTCGCCCAAGTTATGGGCAAAAGAAGGGCCGGGAGTCAAATTGACAGTTTGACTCCCGACCACTAAAAGTCGGGAATCGACCTCTTTTCGAAGTCCGAATTGGGAGTGCGATACGTCGTTGGAAAGATCTTGACGAGGGCTACAAGTTTGATTCAGACTTCGTCGCGATCCGATCTTGCAGTCGGGAGTTATGAGCTCCCAAAGTCCCGGGACTCCACCCGGGACGATTTCGGGACAACTTCGGGACTCCATTTCGGGAGTCCCGGGAATTTGTGCCATTTGGAT